>ERZ506960.327-NODE-327-length-22688-cov-5.09517_pt1 | contig 22688 bp, 21 predicted proteins | sample MGYA00513170_ERZ506960 | MGnify/ENA metagenome assembly ERZ506960
GAATTACAACGCTAAAACCAATGCTGTAACTGACATAAATATTATACCTTAGCGAGAAATATTAGGGAATTACAACTGTGCGGCGCTTTTCCCGATTACTTTACCGATTATACCTTAGCGAGAAATATTAGGGAATTACAACATTTCCGGAAGTCCATCATTATTTTGAATTAATTATACCTTAGCGAGAATTATTAGGGAAATTCAATCTAAATACATTAGTAAATGACAAAGAGCATCAGCGCCACTTCCTCATGCAATACTGCACGAACAGGAAAGGGCTGACGCTCTTTTATTTTATACGCTGGCAAGAATTATCAGAAAGCGGGGGTCAGAGTGATTTGGAAATTGTCGTTGATGTATTTTCTGGTGGCTTCTGTCTGGAATACTTTTACAAATTTTTGGTATGCCGGATTGTCTTTATCTGCTCTGCGGGCGGCGATGATGTTGACGTAGGGGCTTGTGTTGTCTTCTTGGGCAATGGCGGTTTTCGGATCAAGTCCTGCAGATACCACATAGCCGCCGTTGATGATGGCGCCGTCACAGTCTTCCAATGCTCTCGGGAGCTGCGGTGCTTCCAGTTCGATGATGTTCAGATGTTTCGGGTTTTCTGCAATGTCACCGACGACGGCTTTGACGGGATTGGTTCCTTCTTTCAGTTTCAAAAGTCCGTTCTTTTCCAAAAGGAGAAGGGCGCGGCCGCCGTTGGAAGGATCGTTGGGAATGGCGATGGTGGCTCCGTCGGGCAAGTCTTGTATGTTTTTATAGTTTTTGGAAAAAAGACGAAGCGGTGCCAAGTAGGTATTTCCTATAGATACCAGATCGGTGCCGTTTTTTTCATTGAAAGCATCAAGGAAGGGACCGTGCTGGAAAGAGTTGAGATCCGTGTCACCTTGGGCGAGGGCCTGATTCGGTGTGACATAGTCGGAGAAGGGGACAACGATCACTTTGAGGCCTTCTTTTTCGGCTTCTTTAGCGACAAATTCCACGACTTGTTCGGAGTATCCCGGGGTGGTTCCTACTTTGATTTCCGTTTTCTCTGCAGCTGCGCCGCTTTTCTTTTCGGATGTTCCGCAGCCTGCTATGAATGCCGTGCAGGTCAGTGCTGCGAGTGAAATGAGAATGGTACGTTTGAAGTTCATAATAATCTCCTTTTCTGAATATACATATTTTTGAATGAAATCATCGGGGGTTTCGGGAAATAAAAAAACTCCGCCCCTTAAAGGGACGGAGATCCGTGTTACCACCCAATTTCGTTTATATGTCACCACATAAACCTTTACAGGTACGCCGGCTTTTGCCTTGATACCGCCGCTCTGTAACGGGAGCACCCGGGCTGCTTTATCATTCGGCATACCCGACTCGGAGGCCATGTTCGGCAAATTTCCCTGCGCTCCTTTTCACCCGCCGGAGCTCTCTTTGGCAGTTTCATCCGCTTACTCTTCTCTTCATTGTCTGTATGTGAGTTGAGACAACTATATCATTTGCAAATTATTGTTGTCAAGACCAATTTTTTATTTTTTAGAAAAATTTCGCCGGAGCGAATTATTTTTTGTCAGGGATTTAGAATATATATAAAAGAAATTGACAGCTTAGAATAAGCGGATAATGCTGATTTTTTGGAGGATAAAAATAGGATTTTTTTAACAAATAATATTATCGATAAAAAGAATGAGTCGAAAATATGAAAATAATTGATTTAGGCTGTGCTTATCTATATAATGGTATATGAATAAATATCTGAATTCGATCTGTCAGGGAAAAATAAAAAATTGGGAATGATATTTCCGGAAAGGACGGGAAGAGGATGACTTCGGGAAAAGAAGATTATTTGAAGGCGATTTACATCATCAGTGAGGATCATGATTTAGTTTCCAACAAGGAGCTTTCCGATATGCTTCAGGTATCGCCTCCTTCGGTCAGTGAAATGATCACCAAACTGCAAAAAGAGGGGTATGTAGACTATACTGTTTATAAAGGCAGCAAGATGACAAAAAAAGGACGGCGGGAAGCGGGGAAATTATTCCGTTTTCATGCACTGTGGGAAGTATTTCTTGTGGAGAAGCTCGGATTTTCATGGAGCGAAGCTCATGAACAGGCAGACGGGCTGGAACATCAGACGGGAGAAAAATTGGCGGAACGGCTGGATGAATATTTGGGAAGGCCGAAGCATTGCCCCCACGGAGATCCGATTCCTGCTGCCGACGGGACTCGGGAAGGCTTGACGAGCCGTCTTCTTTCCGAATTGGAAGAGGGAGAAAAGACGCATATCCGCAGGATTGTAGAAGATTACAGCTTGATGGATTATCTGCAGAACAAGGGAATCACCGCCGATATGGAAGTTACCGTGAAAGAAAAAGAACCTTATGAAGGTCCGGTGACGATTGAAACGGGAAAGGGAATCATTTCTCTCAGTTATAAAGCGGCGGAACAGGTTTTTGTAGATGATTGACAGATAAACAGAGAGTTTCTTCGGAAACTCTTTTTTTTATTTTATCTGGTTATATAAATATTTTTATTTCTGATAATTTATATAGGTCCAAAATTTATTTATAATGATAAGCAAATCAAAACAGGAGGAATGAATATGTATAAAGCGATGACGATTGCCGGTTCCGATGTCAGCGGCGGCGCAGGCATGGAAGCGGATTTAAAAACTTTTGAAGAATTATCTGTTTACGGAATGGTGGCTCTCACTTGCATTGTGGCGGAAAATCCTGATGCAGACTGGGCGCATGATATTTATCCTATAGAGACGCCGGTCATTGAAAAGCAGATCCGCACGATTTTTGGCGGAATCGGTGCGGATGCGATGAAGACAGGGATGCTCGGAAGCCGTGAACTGGTGCAGCTTGTGGCAGATACGATTGATACTTATAAGCTGTCAAAGACCGTCATTGATCCGGTCATGGTCTGCAAAGGAATCGATACCATCATGGTTCCCGAAGCGGCAGAGGCGACAAGGGAATTACTCGTGAGCCGTGCTTTTCTGATGACTCCGAATCTGTTGGAAGCAGCTTATCTGGCAGATATGAAATCTCTTCAGACCGTGGAGGATATGAAAGAGGCGGCTGCCCGTATTTGCGACAAAGGCTGCCGTCATGTGGTGATCAAAGCAGGAGATCGTCTTCCCGGGGAAGAAGCGGTGGAAATTTTCTATGACGGAAAAACTTTTACGGAAAAACATCATCCGAAATTGAAAGGCGTGTATAATCATGGAGCAGGATGTACTTTTTCCGCCGCCATCACGGCAGGACTGGCAAAAGGACTTTCTGTAGAACGGTCGCTGGAAGAAGCGGAAACATTTACCGCAAAGGCGATCGAAAAATCTTTCGCTCTCAATAAATGGGCAGGCGCACTCATGCATTCCGCGTGGAGAACAAAATAAAACAGGTTTGAAAAGAAATCCGTTTCCTCATGGAGGGACGGATTTTTTTGTAATTTTTTGTTTTTTGTTTGACGATATATTGCAAAATTTGGTATCATTTGATATCAATAAAATTCGATTTTCTTATTTGTATCACAGATATAGGAGAATATGATGTTGCATGTCATAAAATATACCGCCCTTGTTATTGCGGCAATCTGCGCTTTTGCGGCATGGTTTATCGGGCAGGATCAGATGGATCCCTTGATGACGAAGGAAAGGAAAGAAAGAATTCTTGCCTCCCCTCATTATGTGAACGGTGAATTTGTTCCCGAAACGCCTCATGAAGCGGTAAAGCCTGACATGGGATTTTGGAAAACTTTTTTATTTCCCACGCCGGGAGAAACGATTCCTGCCGATAAAATGATCACGAAGAAAACAGATTTGAAAACTTTGGATCCGAATCAAGATCTGGTGGTCTGGATGGGACATTCCTCCTTTTATATGCAGCTCGGAGGAAAGAAAATATTGATCGATCCCATTTCCGACACCTATGCTTCTCCCGTATGGTTTATCAATAAAGCTTTTGAAGGAAGCAATATATACAAGGCGGAAGATATCCCCGATGATATCGATGTCATGGTGCTTTCTCACGATCACTGGGATCATTTGGATTATGCCATGGTGAAAGAACTGGAACCGAAAGTAAAACATGTGGTGACCGGTCTCGGAAACGGCGGCTACTATGAAAAATGGGGCTATCCTTTGGAAAAAATCCATGAAGAAGACTGGAACAGCGAAGTAAAATTAGACGGTATTTCCGTTTGGATACTGCCGACCCGTCATTTCAGCGGACGACTTTTCAGCAGAAATCAGACACTTCCTGCAGGATTTGCTTTTATAGCAGGAGATAAAAAAGTATTTTATTCCGGCGACGGCGGATATGACGGGCGCTTTGCGAAAATAGGAGACCGGTTCGGCAGTTTTGATCTGGCTCTTATGGAAAACGGACAATATAATGAAGCATGGCATTCCGTGCATATGATGCCAGAAGAAAGTGCAAAGGCGGCGGAAGAACTTCATGCAAAGACGGTACTTACCGGTCATAACGGAAAATATCCGCTTGCCATGCATAAATGGGATGAGCCGTACCGCCGTTTTGAAAAGGCTTCGGAAGATAAATCTTATACCCTCTTTACTCCCATGATCGGAGAAGTCGTCCTCATAGGAGAGGGAAATCAGAAATTTGATCGCTGGTGGGAACAGATGAAATAATTTCTTGACAAAGATGAGCCGCGGGTGATATAGTATGCTTTACATAAAGGCAGTGAAGAGAAGAGTAAGCGGACGGAAGTGCCAAAGAGAGCTCCGGCAGGTGAAAAGGAGCGCACGGAAATTTGCCGAACATGGACTCCGAGCCGGATTTGCCGAATCGTAAAGCAAACCGGGAGCTCCCGTTACAGAGCAAGAGTATCAAAGCAACGCCTTCGTACTTATCAAGGTTTATATGGCGACATATAAATGAATTTGGGTGGTAACACGATCTTTCGTCCCTTACGGGCGGAAGATCTTTTTTATTTCTTTCCGGCGATCGGACCGGCAAAATATGAGGAGGAAAAGATATGAAGAAATTTTGGTTATGGCTGACTTTTGCGGCAGTGCTTTCCTTTGCGGGGCTGTCGGCAGGCTGCGGCGGACAGAAGGATCCGCCGAAAGAGGGGAAACAGGCGGTGCTTCGGGTGGGAATGGATGCGGCGTACCCGCCTTTCGGATTTCAGGATATGAATTCAAAAGAGTATATCGGGTTTGATGTGGATATCATCAAAGCGATTGCAAAAGAAGAACATTTGGAAACGGAGATAAAAAATCTGAATTTTGACGGATTGATTCCTTCTTTGAAATCAGGGGATCTGGATGTGGCAATCAATGATATAACCATTACGGAAGACAGGAAAAAATCCGTCGATTTTTCAAAACGCTACTATATAGCCGGCCTCGGAGCAGTGGTAAGAAAGGAAAATGATTCCATTACAAAGAGGGATGATTTGAAAGGAAAAGTGCTGGGGGTCACCATCGGATCCACCGGCGAAGAAGCGGCAAGGAAAATAGAAGGGGCTACCCTGCGAGTCTACAATACGCTTTCCGATGCGTTTATCGACTTGAAAAACGGCGCGGTAGAAGCAGTGATCAACGATATTCCCACCAACGAGTATTATGTGGCAAAAACGGGAGATCAATCGGTGAAAACGGCGCCGATCGCTTTGACTGACGAAGATTTGGGGATTGCCGTGAAAAAGGGAAATACCGAATTGCTTCAAAAAATCGACAGCGGTCTTGCTAAAATAAAGAAAAACGGAAAATTTACCGAGATTTATCTCAAATGGTTCGGAAAAGAACCGCCGGCAGAACTGCTAAAAGAATGAGGAGGATTATGATGAGCGTGATTTCAGACATTTTGGAAAAATACCCCTTTATTATCCTTGACGGTGCTTTTGCAACGGAACTGGAGAGACAGGGCTTTCAGATAAATGATGAATTATGGAGTGCAATTGCTCTTTATGAAAAACCGGAACTGATCAAAGCGGTCCATCGTTCTTATCTGGAAGCGGGGGCGGATATCATCGAAAGTGCGGGATATCAGGCAACCGTCCCGGGATTTATGAAAAAAGGATTTACCGAGAAAGAAGCGGTGAATTTATTGAAACGCTCCGTCACCTTGGTCAAAGAAACGATAGCTGAATTTTTGTCATCTTCCCCGCAGGAAGGAAGACCGGTTCCTCTTGCGGCTGCATCTGTAGGGCCTTACGGCGCTTATCTGGCAGACGGATCGGAATATCGGGGACATTATGGAAAGACTGTGGAAGAATTGGCGGAATTCCATAGAGAAAGGATGCATATCCTCGCAGAGGCAGGGCCGGATATCTTTGCCTGTGAAACCATTCCATCCTTAGAAGAAGCAAAGGCCGTTGCAGAAGTGCTTCATGAACTGCCCGGAACCGCGGCATGGATTTCCTTTTCCTGCAAAGACGGGAAATATACCTGCGGCGGCGACCTGATTTCCGACTGTGCCGCTTTTCTGGATAAGGAAAATCAGGTGGAAGCGGTGGGAATCAACTGCACGGCGCCGGAATATGCGGTGTCTCTTATTTCTGAAATAAAAAAAGAAACGGACAAACCTGTCATTGTATATCCCAACAGCGGTGAAACTTGGGACGGGATTCACAAACATTGGGAAGGCTCTGCGGCAAGTTACGGAGAGTACGGTGAAGAGTGGCAAAAGGCAGGGGCGCAGCTGATCGGAGGCTGCTGCCGTACGACTCCGAAAGATATCGGAAAGTTGGCGGAACTGAGAAAAAATCTCTTGCAAAAGAAAGAAGTAGAGAAATAATTTTTCTCTGAAATAAAAAACGCTCTCCGAAGAGAGCGCAGGCGGTGAGTCAGATATCGACCTGATAGGTCAGAACCGCATCGGTGGCGGAAATGGCATTTTCCCAAGCGGCAAAGGATTCTTCCATTTCCCGATTATAAAATTCATCATGAACAAATTTGGCATTGATCCGTACATTCAGTTTGGCGGCGCGGATGCAGGAAATTCCTTCTTCGGCAGCGATGACTGCATCGGTGATGACATTTTTGTTGCAGTGAAGGACAAGCTCCGTCATGGCAGGAAGCAGATCCGCCATGGTGCGCGCCATTTGAAGAGGTGCTTCTGCCGATTTTTTAAACGCTTCTTCCAAGGCTTCTTTTCGTTTTTCCGGATCATCCCCTTTCGGACTTTGGAGCAATTTCATCAGGGCAGAGAAGTTTTCCGCATCTTCATCCATAAGGTCGAGGAAAATAGAGCGGGCCATCATGAACACTTCTTTATATTGCGCCGCTTTTTCTTTAAAATCTTCCTCTGCTTTTCCGCTTTCCGTCAGGCGGGAAACCATTTCAGCCAAAGCGCAGGCCTGCGCGCCGATGAGTCCTGCCGCAGCACCGCCGCCGGGAGCGGGCGCCGTAGATCCGAGGGCGGCCAGATAATCATTGATTTCCATCTCTTGGAATTTTTTGTTCATAAAGTCCTCCTATACAAATACCGGTGTGAAAAAACCGGAAAATATTTTCTGATCAAAAAAAGGTTTAACTTATCATTCTTATTATAAAGGGCAAAAAAAAGATTGTCACGCCGGGGAATAAAAGGGCGGAAATGACGGCCCTGTCAATGAAACAGTTGACTCACATCAAGAGTCATGATATAATACATGTCGTTATGTGGCTTATTCCACATAATGCCTGATGTGGTGAGTATGGTGAAGCGGTTAACACGGCGGATTGTGGCTCCGTTATGCGTGGGTTCGATCCCCACTACTCACCCCATTTTTTTTATAAAAATAAGTAAAAATTTTATACAATATATGGGGGTATAGCCAAGCGGTAAGGCAACGGACTTTGACTCCGTTATCGGTGGTCCGACTCCACCTACCCCTGCCAGAATCAGACACGGTTTTTTATAAGCCGTGTTTTTATTTTGCCTGAGAGAGAAAATTTCATTTCCGAGTCGGTTTTAGAGGGAAGAATTTTTTTATCTCCTGCAAATAAAAATCACTTGCCTGATTTCTATAAAAGAAACATTTTATAATGCCTTATGCAAATAATTTGAAGACCCGTATCACAGAAAGGAAAAAGCAGTTCATAATGCTATAAAATACAATGAATTATGTATATCTGTTACCGTGAATCAAGGGGGTATCCGGCTACTCCCACAGTTGACTTTTTAAAAATAACGGTATACTATAATTACTGATATAAAGAATAAAGTATACATTTATGAGTTCTTTTATTATAATTTCTACTATGACTAAGGAGGTCATGATGGACGCAAGAGAAAGTGCTTATGTACTGTGGTTTGATCAGCTCCGCAGAGCGGATGTGGGACTGGTGGGAGGAAAATCTTCTTCTTTGGGAGAACTCACCTCTTCCGTGGACGTTCCCGTTCCTTACGGTTATGCAACGACTGCCGGTGCATATCGTTATTTCATGGAAGCTACGGGAGAAAATAAAAAAATTCATGAAATGCTCAAAGATTTGAAAGATGTGGAAGATTCCGTGGAGCTTCATGAAGTTTGCACCAAAATAAGAGAAAGTATCTGTCAGGCGGAAATGCCGAAAGATTTGGCAGATCAGATCGCTGCTGCTTACGATGAACTGGCAAAGAAAGCAGGAGAAGAAAATCTTTTCGTTGCCGTCCGTTCTTCCGCTACCGCCGAAGATTTGCCTGATGCTTCCTTTGCGGGGCAGCAGGATACATACCTGAATGTGGTCGGCCGTGATCAGGTCATTCAGAAGGTGAAGGAATGCTATGCTTCCACTTTCACCGATCGCGCCGTATACTATCGTGCCAAAAAGAATTTCGATCATGAAAATGTGGCTCTTTCCGCAGCCGTTCAGATGATGGTCGATTCCAAAGCATCCGGTGTCATGTTTACCGTAAATCTTGCAACCGGTGCCGATGATATCATCATGATCGAAGGTTCATGGGGACTCGGCGAATATGTCGTACAGGGTACGGTAACGCCGGACAGCTTCATCGTGGACAAACAATCACTGACCATCCGTGATCGGCGGATCAATGAAAAAGCGATCCAGCTGGTTCGCAAAGAAGGCGGCGATGTAGAAGAAAAGAGAGTGCCCGAAGCAATGGCAAAGACGCAGGTCATGTCGGACGAAAAGATTGCTGCTTTGGCAGACTATGCGAAAAAAATAGAAGAGCATTACGGCTGCTACATGGATATGGAATGGGCCCTCGATCAGAAAGATCGTCTCTGGATTCTCCAAGCAAGACCGGAAACCGTCTGGTCCAAGAAAAACAAAGAAAATAAAAATCAATCGGAGGCAAAAGTGAATATAACAACGGAACATAAAGTACTCGTCAAAGGACTTCCCGCAAGCCCGGGAATGGCGGCAGGAAAATGCCATGTCATTACCGATCCGGCAGATATCGATCAATTTAAGGAAGGAGAAGTCCTCGTTACTGCCATGACATCTCCCGACTGGGTACCGGCGATGAGAAAAGCCGTTGCCATCGTGACCGATGCAGGCGGAATGACCTGCCATGCTTCCATTGTTTCCCGTGAACTCGGAATTCCCTGCGTGGTCGGAACAAAGAGCCGCAGTGCGGAAGCTACCAAAATTTTGACCTCCGGACAGGATATCACCGTCGATGCACAGAACGGTGTCGTTTATGACGGCGTTGTTGCTGATTTGGTAAAAACCGAAAAAACAGCTCCGCAGCAGGGACAGGTTGCGGCTGTTGCCGAATATTTCCCCCCGACGGGCACCGGGGTCCTCATGAACTTGGGAGATCCCGATTTGGCAGATAAATATGCATCTCTTCCTTGCGACGGCATCGGCCTGATGAGAGAAGAATTCATCTGGACCACTTTCATTCATGAACATCCGCTCCATTTGATCGAAACGGGACGTCCCGAAAAAGTAGTGGATATGCTGGCAGAAGGCATCAGCAAAGTTTGCCGTGCTTTGGCACCGAGACCGGTAGTTCTCCGTTTCTCCGATTTCAAATCGGGAGAATACAGAAACCTGAAAGGCGGAGATAAATATGAACCGGAAGAACCGGCAGATTTACTCGGCTGGAGAGGCGCTTCCCGTTACTATGATCCGAAATATACCGATGCTTTCCGTCTGGAACTCAAAGCAGTCAAAAAAGTTCGAGAAGAATTCGGACTGAAAAATCTGAACTGCATGATTCCTTTCTGCAGAACCGTTGATGAAGCTGAAAAAATAACGGCAATTATGAAAGAAGAAGGCTTGGAAAGAGGCCCGGACTTCAAATTGCTGCTCATGGCTGAAATTCCTTCCAATATTCTTTTGGCGGATCGTTTCAATAAGTTTGTAGACGGATATTCCATCGGTTCCAATGATCTGACCATGCTTATTCTGGGCTGCGACAGAAATAACGATACCGTGGCATCCCTTTTCGACGAACGCAATCTTGCCATCAAGAGAGCCATCCGTCATTTGATTAAAGTAGCGCATAAAGACGGAAAGACCGTTTCCATCTGCGGACAGGCACCGTCGGTATATCCCGACTTCACTGAATTTTTGGTAAAGAGCGGTATCGATTACGTATCGGTCAATCCGGACATGGTCAAGAGCACCAAATTGAACGTAGCCCGCATCGAACAGAGACTGATGCTGGATGCGGCAACCGGAAGAGGCCTCGTCGATCCGGAAGATTACGATTTATAAAAAAGAATCACAACGAAAGCTTTCCAAAAGAAGAAATGTTTTGCAACAGTGATTCTCGGAAGTTGATACGGATGACCGGGGTCTGCGGAAGATCCCGGTTTATCATAATGAGTCAGTACAGAAGAGAGGAAGATTTATATGCAGCTTACCAGCCGTCAGAAAGAAATCACGAAAATTGTTCGTGAAGACGGCCCGATTACAGGGGAAAAAATTGCAGAACGTCTTCATGTGACCAGAAGCGCACTTCGCGGTGATTTAGCTGTTTTGCTTTCCGGAGAAGTGATCGCCGCCCGCCGCAGACTGGGCTATTATTATTTAGGCGGAGGAGAAGATCCGGCAGCGGCGCAAATCAAGTCCTGCACGGCAGAAGACTGCATGTCCAGACCTGTTCTGGTCAGTGCGGACTCCAATGCATATGATGCGGCAGTCCTCCTTTTTACGGAAGATATCGGAACCCTTTTCGTCGGGAAAAAAGATGATATACAGGGTGTCGTTTCAAGGAAAGATCTTTTAAAAGCTGCCATGGGACGTGAAGATTTGGCAAAAGTTCCGATTTCCATGGTCATGACATCCCGCTCCAAAATGATTTACGGAGAACCGCAGGAAGATCTGGTATCCATTTCCCAAAAAATGATGGACTATGAAGTGGACTGCCTGCCGATCGGCACATTTAAAGAAGTGGACGGAGACAGGAAATTTGTCCTTGTCGGCCGTGTTTCCAAAACAAATATTACCCGTCTGTTCCTTGAACTGGGGAAAGGCGGAAGAGGATAAAAGATGAATAAATTACCGCAAATCTATGTCGTTTCCGATTCTTTGGGAGAAACGGCGGAAAGAGTGGCAAAAGCTGCCATCGGCCAATATGACGGCGATACGGAAATTCATCGTGTCCCCTTTATACGTCATAGAGAACAAATAGAAAAAATAATAGAAGAAGCGGCTTCGCAAGGCGCCGTCATCTGCCATACGCTGGTCAGCCCCGAATTGCGGGCGGATTTCGAAATGCTGGCAAAAGAAAAACATGTCAGGTATGTAGATATTTTAGGGCCCATGATGAATATGATCACTGAAGAATCGGGGCTTACGCCGCGAATGAAGCCGGGGATCATTCACCGTCTGGACGAAGAATATTTCAAAAAAGTGGAAGCCATCGAATTTGCCGTCCGTTATGATGACGGAAAAAATCCGGCAGGCTTCAAAAAAGCGGATATCGTTTTGATAGGCGTTTCCCGTACATCAAAAACACCGCTTTCCATGTACATGGCGCATAAGAAATTTAAAGTGGCGAATTTGCCGCTGGTACCGGAAGTGCAGCTGCCCCGTGAAATATTTGACGTTCCTCCCTATCGTCTGGTGGGACTCATTATCGACCCGTACAAACTGAATTCCATCCGCAGCGAAAGGATGAAAGCTCTCGGTTTTTCCGGCACTGCCAATTATACGGACATCGACCGTATAGAAGATGAACTGGCGTATGCAAAAGAAGTGATGAGACAGCTTCACTGCATGGTGATCGATGTGTCAAACAAAGCCATCGAAGAAACGGCAAACCGCATCATGGCAATGGTACAGAGAAATAAAGAAATTTACGGCGATAAGTATTAAAAAATTGCATCAAAAAAGGAAAGATCTCATAATGAAGTCTTTCCTTTTTTTGTTTTTCAGTCTTCAATATTCAGTTCTTTAAGAAGATCATTTACATGGGAAGCGGCTTTTACATTCCTGTATTCTTTTTCCAGATTTCCCGATTCATCAATGATGAAAGTGGAACGTTCGATACCCATATATTTCTTGCCGTACATGCTCTTTTCCTTCATGACGTCATAGAGTCGGCAGACCGTTTCATCCTCGTCGGAAAGAAGAGGAAAATTCAATTCATTCTTATCACGGAAATTGCAATGCTTTTTCACACTGTCCCGGCTGACACCGAGAATGATATAGCCTTTTTTCCGAAAAGCTTCCGAATGATTGCGGAAAGCTTGAGCTTCCAATGTGCAGCCGGAGGTATTGTCCTTCGGATAAAAATAAAGAATGACCTTCTGCCCCTTGTAATCGGAAAGAGAAATATCTTTGCCGCTGTCGGAAGGGAGCGTAAATTGCGGTGCCGCTTTTCCTATTTCAAGATTAGCCATAAAAACCTCCTCTGATATATTCAAAAATATAGATTAACTTTATTATAGTACGGATCGGCGGAACTGTAAATTTTATATCTTCCGATGATATAAAATCGCAATAAAAGATCAATAAAAAATAATTTATCATTTTTTTATTTTAGTGTTCACCGGGAGTAGACAAAAATGAAATAATTTTTTTAAAAATTCTCTTATTCATGAATTTTCACCTTTTTTTGAAAGATTTTGATGTCAAGAGGGGGTAAAAACAAAGAAAAGAGAAAAAAGAAAAGTTTTCAACAAAATGTTTATTCACAGGATTCACAGGGGGAGAAAGAAAAAATAAAGGCTCGGAAAAGCCTGTATAAAAGGGATAAGACCATTCTCAATACCATGAATGAGAAAAGTTATTCACAGTTATTCACAAGTAAATGTGTATATCTTAGGCGGACAGGGTGTAAAAAACGGCATAAAGAGCAATATTTCGATAATTATCGATACAAATTATCCACAGGGCTGTTTATATCTGTGAATAAAGCTGTGAAAAGTGTGAAAAACTATATATTTTACCGAGTTTTTACAAAAATAAAAGGATATGGCAAAACACAAGTTCGCTTTGAAAAAAATAAGGCAAACAGGGATATTACAAATAACTGACATAAGAAGAGTAAAGTTATAAAAAAGAAGCTTTATTTTTATTATCATTTAGACGGAATAAAAAGAGCGGGCATAAATGCATAAAAAGTATACAAAGAGAAAAAGTCGATTTTTGCTAAAAAAGTTGAAACAGTATAGAATATTGAAAGATATAGTTTTATCGAAATAATATAGAAAAGTGAAAATTTTGAGTGTAATTGAATAAAAGGAGATGTTGATCATAGAATTTCAATCATTTGATATCAAGGACAGAGACTACATCAACAGTTTTTTTAAAGTGCATCATTATGAAGGCATAGACTGTTCCTTCAATACTTTATTTCTCTGGCAGAAAGCCCATGATACGAAATGGGCGGTAGAAGATAATATTCTATTCATCCGCGCGGGAAAAGAGCAAACTTTTTTCATGCCCCCCTTTGCAGGAGAAGGAGCTTCTTTTGCAAGAGGTCTTGAAATCATTCATGAATGCCTTGAATCGGAAGGAAAACCGTTTATGCTGAAATCCGCTTCTCCCTGGGTGGTGGAACGGATCAAGGAAAATTGCCCCGATAAATATGATTTCATTCCCGACAGGGACAACTGGGAATATGTGTACCGCACGGAGGACATGATCAATCTTCCGGGGAAAAAATTCAGAATGAAAAAAAATCATCTGAACAGCTTTCTCCGCCAGTACGGCGACTATGAATATGAACCTATTACGACGGAAAATATGGAAGATGCGAGACAGGAAGTGGCGGACTGGTTTTTGCGCCACGGAAGCATAGAAGAGGAAGAAGAAGCGCTCCGCCTTTGCTTTGATAATTGGGACGCTCTCAAAATGAAAGGGGCGATCATCCGGATCTACGGAAAAGCGGAAGCATTCACCAACGGCGATCTGGTCAATCCGAATATGGCGCATATCTTCTTTGAAAAAGCAAATCCGAATATCCGCGGCCTGTATCAGGTCATCAACAGAGATTTCCTCATGCATGAATTTGCGGAAACGGAATTTGTAAACAGGGAAGAAGATCTGGGATTGGAAGGGCTCAGGCAGGCAAAAATGGAATATAATCCCGATCATTTTGCGGAAAAATATGACGTGGTGGTCAGGGAATAATTGCTGAAACAGAAATTTTCGGAGGACTTTATGGAAATACGAACATGTACGGCTGCCGATGAAGAAGTCATCAAAGCACTCTGGTCCTATTGTTTTGAAGGGGAAACAGATCCGTGGTTTCAGTGGTATTTTAAAAAATTATATACTCCGGAAAGAGTGCTGGCGGGAGAAGAAGGGGGAAAAATAGCCTGTAATCTTCACCGCCGGCCATATCGATTATTTGTCCGCGGCGCAGAAGTTCCTACGGATTATATCGTCGGCGTGGCAACCCATCCGGCGGCACGGGGGAGAGGATACGGGACAAAACTTTTGCAGGGTGCTTTCCGCATGGCAAAAGAAGAAAACAAAGGGGTCGTCATTTTGATGCCTTCTGCGGCATCCTACTATTATCCGCAGGGATTTTCTTTTTATGCCCACCAGTGGAAACGGAGCGGCGCTCCCGAGAATTTGGTCCGCCCGGGTATGAAACCCCTTCCTGCAGGACTTGTTTCGGCAGGGAAAGAATGGAAAATTCTTGACACCGTGTATAAAAAATATGTGAAAGGACGGAACGGCTGGACCATCCGTGATGAAGAGTCATGGAAAAATCATATGGAAGCCCAGTTTTGCGACGGCGGTTTCATTGCTGCCGTGGAAGATAAAAACGGGCCGGCCGGTTACATTTTTTATCATCTGGCGGAGCGGAAAATGCAGGTTTCCGAGATGGCATTTTCTTCCGAAGAAGGACGCCTCGGCCTTTATGCCTACATGGCAGGCCATCGCGGCTCCATTGATGAATGCGAATGGTATGAACCTTTGGACGATCGGGACTTCCTGTACTGGAATGACGGGGCGGAACATACTTTCATAGAAAATAAAACATTTCCTTATATGATGGGACGTATCACGGATCCGGTGACGGCTTTTGAAGGACTCTCCTGCCCGAGTGATTTGAACGGGGTCATTTCATTCGAACTGGCAGACGAATTCCTTCCCGAAAACAGCGGAATCTACAGCCTTATTGCAGAAAACGGGAAGATTCATGCCGTGAAATACGGGGAGAGCAAGTTGACGGACAAGGCAGAAGGAAATAAAAATCCGCCGCCCTCTTTTACCACAGACAGCGGTACACTGGCACAATTATTTTTCGGAACGCTGTCCCTCAGGGAATCGGAGTCATCGGGGAAAATAATGTGGACCGACGGCGCCGATCGGGAAAGTGTATTAAAAACGGCAGACGCCATGCTGCCGAAGCAAAACAACTGGATCAATGAATGGTATTAAAGGACTTTCAAGAAGAATAAAACGGGGATTCTTCAAAAAGTCATAACGAAAACGATTTATCATGAAAACGGGGATTTGTTTTTCAATCAAACGATTTGAACAATCAGTCAGAAGAGGGCAACAGCCGGGGGAATAATGGATATATTTTTATCGGTGGTACAGGCATATATGCTGATCTTAGCAGTTTTCGGCATATGGCATATGTTGGGGGTTTCCCGTGTTTGGAATATCCGTCACATCGGCGGAGCGGCATCGGCGGTTCTTTTGATTGCCGCGGCGGAGATTTTGACGGGGCATCTGATTTTTTCGTCGGAATGGGCGACAGGATGGATCTTTTTCATATCTTGGGGGCTCATCATTTCGGGTATTCAAATCGCATACGGAATCGGAGAAGAACCTTTGGAATTTCCCCATTTGAAATCTTATCTCACGGTTTCTTCCGCAGGAATGGTTTTGTTTTATCTCCTCTCTTTGATAGGGCGATCCTCTCTCCGAGTGAGCGAGATTGCTTTATGGAGCGAATTTTTCGGACTTCTTGCAGGCGGTGTGATTCTCGGCAGTTATGTACTCTATTTTTCCATATACAAAACTGCTTTTTCTGCCGATGACATGCTGCCCATCCTGCAGACCCACGTATCGGAGGTGAAGGGATATATATCCGATCAGATCGGGATTGTCCGGTTTTTACCTGCCGTCCTCTGTTTTATCATTTACGGAGGATGGCTTTTTTATATCCTTTTTGAATATCCTCACGAAACGGTATTCTTTACACAGGCGGATCGGTACGGCCTTCTGATAACGGCTCTCTTATCCCTCTATGCTCTTTTCCGCTACGGGCGGTACTGCTACCCCTTCAAAGAATATACGATAGCGCGGAACTGCATCAAAGCGGGAAAAAGAATCATAGATAATCACGAAGATATGCTGAACAAACTGAAGCTTGACGAAAGAGCCCGAGATATAAAAGAAGGCACCGTCATTCTGGTCATCGGAGAAAGCGCCTGCCGTATGCATATGAAAGCATTCAATCCCGATTATGAAGAAGAAACGACGCCGTGGCTGTCAAAATGCAAAGAAACGGGGAGATTTGAACTGTTCGGAAATGCTTACTCCAATTTCCCCCAGACGACGCCTGCCCTCTCCATGTATCTGACAAATGTCAATCAGTATGAACCGATCGAAGAGAAATCCGCCATATCCGTCATTGATGCGGCAAACAAAGGGGGATACAAAACATACTGGTTCAGCAATCATACAAAGACGGGGAAAAATTCTTTCTGTGCCGCTTTTGTCGGATCTCGGGCAGACCTTTGCCGATGGACGGACATCTCCGAAGGGGACGATTTGCAGCTGCTGGAACTGTTGAAAACGGTTCCTGAAGGGGGAAAAAATTTTATTGTCCTCCACATGATGGGAAGCCATATGAAATACGAAGAACGCGTTCCTGAAGGATTTCCCGAAATCGGAGAAAAGAAAGAAAAAATTAAAAATGAAAATAAAAAAACTGCCGCTTACGATACAACGCTTTTATATACGGATCAGGTGCTGCAGGCAGTTTTTGAATACGCCGAGAAGAATTTGAATCTGCAGGCCATGATATACTGCTCCGATCATGGAGAAGATATGGAATACGGTCACGGAACGGGACATTTTACCTATGACATGGTGAGAATACCGCTCTGGGTCTATCTGTCGGAAGACTATAAAAATACCTGCCCCGAACGGTATGAAGCATTGCATAGTCACAAAGAAGCGATATTCACCAACGATCTGATGTACGATACGGTTTGCGGTATTTTGGGAACGGCCAACAATTTTTACAAGAAACAATATGATCTGTCCGACATCGCCTATGACCTGCCGGCGGATAAAGCGTTGACGAAACACGGAAAAATTAAAATTGCCAAAGATCCTTTGCTGAAAGATATCAAATAAAAAGAAATCGTATTTTCAAAAATATAATATCAAAAATGAACAGGAGCCTTTCCGAGAGGGAGGGCATTTTTTTGGCAAAACCGCAGCAGATCCGATATGTGACGGCAACGACGGAATTTTCAGAACGCGGTCATAAAAAAGATCACGAATTGTCGGAAATAATTCACCGTCGGTCAAAAAAGTCATAAAATATGGTAAAATAAAAAATTATAAGGAATATTTAATGAATGGGATCAACGAGTAAAATAATAATATAAATGAGAGGGGATTTGTTGATGGACATTTTATCTTTTTTATTACAAGCAGGTGCGCTGATAGCTGCTGTATTTTGCCTGTGGAATATGATAGGAGTTCTCAATCTCCGGAAAGGATATAGTTTCGGTAGAGGTTTTATTGCAGTAATGTTTCTGTTTTTTGCAGAGATTTTAATAGGGAAATCTATATTTTCTTTTGAATGGCGAGCAGGATGGTTGTTTTTTCTTTCATGGGTTTCTATTTTTCCTGTTTTAGAAATATATAGCGCAAAGGGAAGTCAGGGATTAAATTTCTCTCATTTAACATCTTACATAGAATTATCATGTGCAGGTATGGTTTTATTGACATTGTTTTCTAATATGGGAAGTTTTGCCGGAGTCAATGAGCAATTCTTTATGTGGATCGTATTCATTATCCTTCTCATCAGCGGATTTATTAGCACCGCTTATCTCTTATATTATTGGGTATACGGGAAAGCTTTTTCAGAAGGAGATATGCTGCCTATTCTTCAGACGTATCAGTCAGAAGCTGTTGAATATATAAGAGATCAAATCGGCTGGAAAAAACTGATAATCATGAGTGCTCTGTTTGTTATATACCTTATTTTAACCCAAAGCATCATATTTTCGGGGGGGGGTAAATCTATTGTCAGGGAAACCGAATTTACGGGATATGGAGTCATTGTCCTTTTGATTGTTTGTATTTATTTTTTATATCATTACGGGAAAAGATGTTTTCCCATCAAAGATTATATAACAGCAAAAGAATATCTGAAATCTGAAATGAAAATAATGAAAGATCATTCTGAGGCTGTAAAAAAGATTATTCTTGATAAATCTCCGAACACGGAAGGTAATGAAACCATTATTTTGGTGATTGGAGAAAGTGCGTGCAGGACTCATATGAAAGCTTTTAACGACAAGTATCCCGAAGAAACGACACCATGGTTATCGAAAAATAAGGAGGAAGACGGATTTTATTTATTTAAAAATGCCTATTCCAATTTTCCCCAGACATCGTTAGCTTTGTCTATGTACCTGACTAATAAAAATCAATATATGAGTACAGAGAATGACCCTGTAGTAACTATCATTGATATTGCCCGTAAAGGCGGATATAAAACATATTGGTTAAGTAATCAGGCAAAAATGGGAGAGTTTTCTTTTTTCGGTACCTTTGTAGCATCTACTGCTGATCAAACAGAATGGACGAAAATACCGACTGATGATGACGGGCAATTATTGGATCTATTAAAAAAAATACCGAAAGAAGGAAAAAAGTTTATTGCACTAAATATAATGGGAAGTCATAGGATGTATAAAAACAGAGTACCAAAAGAATTCATTAAGAAGACTGGAAAAAAGAATCATAGCAAAACAGAATGGTATGATACCACTATTTTATATTCCGACTATATCCTGCAATCTATTTATGAATACAGCAAGCAATATTTGAAATTGCGTGCCATGATATATTGTTCGGATCATGGAGAAAATATGCAATACGGACATACAACAGCCCATTTTACATTTGATATGGTGCAAGTGCCTATGTTTATTTACTTGTCTGAAGAATATAGAAAAATACATAAGGATAGGAAAAAGAACTTACAGGAGCATAGAAATGCCATATTTACCAATGATTTAATGTTTGATACTTTATGCGGAATTATGAATTTACCAAATAATTTTTATAATAAAAGATATGATTTGTCTGATGAAAAGTATGATTTACCTTTAGAAGTTGCTGTCACCAATCACGGTAAAACAAAAATTTCGGAAGATGAATTATTAAATATGCAGAAATATGAAAAATAAATATTTTACCTATATGGTGCGATGCAGCGACAATTCACTGTATACGGGATTCACCGCAGGGTCCGTGGAAAAACGGGTAGACACTCACAATGCGGGAAAGGGTGCCAAATACACGAAAGCAAGACGGCCGGTGAAACTGGTCTGGTTCAAAGAATGGGATAATGAACATGATGCCCGCTCGCTTGAATATCATTTGAAAAGAAAAACAAAAAAAGAGAAAGAAGCCATGGCGGCCTCTTTTGGAAAGGAAAGGGAATGAACGACTCCGTCAGAAGAACGAAATATTTGACAGAAGCGGCGGCAGCGGCGGCGATTGCTTCCATTCTTGTTTTATTGAAACTGCTGGCGCCCTTCCTTGTCTTTGTCACCATGATCGCCGCAGCCATACCGATTGCCGTCATTTGCGATTTTCACGGTATGAAATGGGGATTCGGTACATCTGTTGCGACGGTGGTGCTTGTGACCATGATCGGCGGTCCCGAGATAGGCTTGACGACAGCTTTTTATGCGGGAGCCTTGGGGATGGCTATGGGATACGGATTCAGGAATCATTTATCCTACGGGAAAACATTATGCCTGACAGCATTGGCTTATATCGTGGAAATGTCCTATAAAATTGTCTTTTCCATCTATGTACTTGGAATAGCCGATGCTCTTTCCGGAGCTATAGAAAGATTTACCACTTTTATTAACTGGATATGGAAACCGCTGGCGGAGGTGCTCGGATATGATCCGGACCCGGGAAAAGCGACACTCACCACATCGGGAACGATCATGGTAGGACTGGTTTTCATTTTAAACGCCTTCAGCTATGCATATTTAAATATAGAACTGGGATCGGATATACTGAAACGGCTGAAAAACGGTATGAGGAGATAGAGTAGAAACATAAAAGAAAGGGTGGAGAAGAATGATCTATAATCCCACGGTGTCTGTTATTATTCCTGTCTATAAGACAGAAAACTTTATATGCCGCTGCATAGACAGTGTGAGACGCCAAAGCTACAAAAATCTGGAAATCATTCTTATCGATGACGGTTCTCCCGATCGTTGCGGGGAAATTTGTGATGATTATGAAAAGAAAGATGAAAGAATCAGAGTCTTTCATCAGGAAAATCAAGGTCTCAGCGGAGCAAGAAATGCAGGAATAAAACATAGTACGGGCGAGTGGATATATTTTTTGGACTCCGATGATTATATTTCTTCCGCTGCGATAGAAAAAATGGTCGAAACGGCAGAAGCAGGAAAATATGATATCGTGGTTGCCGGATACAGCATCGTCAAAATCGGTAAAAAGATAGTAGATTGTTCTACGAATTGGCAGCGGACAGATGATTTGGCAGAAATTCGTAGAAAAATAATTCTTGATGAATTGCCCAATTTTGCATGTGGGAAATTATATAAAAAAGAATTGTGGAAAAATATTAGATTTCCATTGAATCAATTAGTTGAAGATATGCAAGTGAACGGAAAACTATTTTTTAAGGCAGGGAGTGCCTGTGTGATTCCTGATTCATTGTATTTTTACAGTCGTGAAAATGAAAACAGCCTGAGTCGAGGGAAAGATGTATTTAATTTTGTGAAGATGAAATATGGGCGTTTTCTGGGATGGAAAAAACATGCGGAAATAGCGGGACAATATATGCCTTCTTGCGAGAAACTTTGCCGTGAAAAAGCAATTATCCACGGGATAAAAGCATTGGTGGTCAATGCCGGTACGGATATATTGGAAAAATCGGCTGTCGATGATATCAAAAAATATATTTTGGAGAACAGGAAAATAAAGCTCCCGTTTGCGCCGACCGTACAGAGGAATATGATGATTCGCAATCATCAGCTTTTATTAAATGCATGGGGATGTGTAAAACGAAGCTTCTTTTTATGGAAGTGCCAGATCAGAAAAAATAAAAAAGATTGATTTTGAAGTGATGATAGAGAAGCGATGATAGAGAAGCGATGATAGAGAAGCGATATTTCAAGGAACTCACAGCAGATTCATTATTGATAAGATAAAGAGAAAATAAAAAAGACATCTGACACAATTTTCGTGTCAGATGTCTTTTTTATCCGAATATTAAATATTTTTACGGGTTCATAAATTGCACGCCTGCTTCTTCCATAAGCTGTCTGTAAGCAGGGTGGATCGGCTTATGGTAAAAATTGATTAAACTGATGCATTCAATATCTCGTCCGGTAAATTTTTTGGCAAGAATCAAAGTGGTGGATTGATAACTGATGACTGTCTGTATTTGCGGCTCTTTATAAAGAATGACTTCTACCGGTTCTTTGCTTTCGTTGACTATAACGTCGGGATAATGTTCTTTTACGTATTCCGCTTTGTAGGGCGGATCATTCGGGTGAGGCTTGTAAATCAGCTTTTCCCCGTCTTTTAGACGGCTTATGACGAGGGAAATATATCTTTTTTCATCGTCAAAGCTGAATTTATCCGGTTCCCGAATTGATTGGCTCAAATAAACTGTATAGCTGCCTTCGGGAAGCTCTTCCTTCAGGAGATGGTTTCTTTTCAGTATTTCCATGGATTCTTCTATCATTTCGGAAGTGATTTCATATACTTTCGGAGAATATCTTTTCATCAGTTCCGGCAGATACATGAAATCGGCAACTCCTGCGGGGCTGGCGCCTGTAGCGGATGTATTTAAATATAGAGAAGAGTGGATGCCTGCAATAAATTTAATGAAGTTCAGTTTTATTTTGTGGAAATATTCATGAGATTTGGAACGTATTCTGTCTTCATTGTAATAAGAAAAGATGCCGTCTTCAAAACGATAAAATTGAGTAAGTCCCAGTGTCGCCACAAGAAGCTGATGGGAGGGGGCAATATCATTCCCTAAGAATACTTTGTCAATGGGAATATTTTTTATAGATTCTTGTACAAGCCGTACTTGTTAGATCGGAAGAGCACACGTCTGAACTCC
>ERZ506960.365-NODE-365-length-19263-cov-7.03884_pt1 | contig 19263 bp, 10 predicted proteins | sample MGYA00513170_ERZ506960 | MGnify/ENA metagenome assembly ERZ506960
CCGAATCCGATATCGTAAGCCCATCCGTCACCACCGAAGATCCACTGGGATTTCTTAGCCAGGAAATCTTTCTGAGCAAGGATTTCTTTTGCTTTGTCACATCCGCAAGCTTCAAGAGCAGCAACAAGTTTGTCTGTAGCAGCGCCGTTTGTAGCACCTACAGCAAATGTATCCAGCCATTCCTGACCAGCTGCCTTAACGTCTTCGTTTGTTCCGTTAGCAACAACGTCTTCAACTTTTGCTTTTAAGCCATCGCGGATAGCTCTCTGAGCAAGAAGCATACCATAACCAAACTCAGCGTTATCTTCGAACAGAGAGTTGGACCATGCAGGACCCTGTCCCTTAGCGTTTACTGTGTATGGTGTAGATGGTGAGGAGTTACCCCAGATAGAAGAACATCCTGTTGCGTTTGCGATGTACATTCTGTCACCGAACAGCTGAGTGATCAGTTTAGCGTATGGTGTTTCACCACATCCTGCACAAGCTCCAGAGAACTCAAGCAGAGGCTGTTTGAACTGGCTGCCTTTAACAGTTGCTTCTTTAAATTTAGCGATAACATCTTCTTTAACCGGCAGTTTAACTGTGTAGTCAAAGTATTTCTGCTCGTCTGCGCTTGCTTCAAGGTTTTCCATAGCAAGTGCTTTCGCACCCTTCTTACCTGGGCAAACGTTTACACAAGAACCACATCCTGTACAGTCAAGTGCGGATACGGACATTGTGAATTTATATTCTTTCATACCTGTAAGGTCTAATGTCTTCATGCCTTCAGGAGCATTAGCTGCTTCTTCAGCTGTCAGAGCTACAGGACGGATAACTGCGTGCGGGCAGACATAAGCACATCTGTTACACTGGATACAGTTTTCCGGATTCCATACAGGAACGTTAACTGCGATACCACGTTTCTCATATGCAGCTGCACCTGATGGTGTAGTACCGTCTACATAATCCTTGAATGCAGATACAGGTAAGGAGTTACCTTCCTGAGCATTAACTTTAGCCTGGATATTGTTAACGAAATCGATAACATCCTGACGTCCTTCTGTTGCATGAGTCATATGAAGACCTTCGTCCTCAGCGTTCTTCCAGCTTTCCGGAACCTGGATCTCTACAACCTGTTTAGCACCAGCGTCGATAGCTGCCCAGTTCTTCTGTACGACATCATCACCTTTACGTCCGTATGTTGCCTTGGCAGCAGCTTTCATAAGGTCGATTGCCTGATCTTCTGGAATGATTCCTGTCAGTTTGAAGAATGCAGACTGAAGGATTGTGTTGATACGTGTTGGTCCCATGCCAGTTTCAATACCGATCTTAACACCGTCGATTGTGTAGAATTTGATATTGTGGTTAGCGATGAAAGCTTTTACCTGTCCTGGTAAATGTTTCTCAAGACCTTCCATATCCCATGCACAGTTAAGGAGGAATGTACCACCGTCAACAAGTTCCTGAACCATGTTGTATTTGTTTACGTAGGATGGATTATGACATGCTACGAAGTTTGCTTTGTGGATCAGGTATGTGGATTTGATCGGTTTCTTACCGAAACGTAAGTGGGACATTGTAACACCACCGGACTTCTTGGAGTCATAATCAAAGTAAGCCTGTGCGTACATGTCTGTGTTGTCACCGATGATCTTGATGGAGTTCTTGTTGGCACCTACAGTACCATCAGCTCCCAGACCCCAGAATTTACAGTTTGTTGTTCCTTCAGGAGTTGTTACGATCGGAGCACCTGTCTCAAGGGAAAGGTTAGTAACATCATCAACGATACCGATTGTGAATTTTTCTTTAGCAGTGTTCTCATAAACAGCTACGATCTGTGCAGGTGTAGTATCTTTGGAACCTAAACCATAACGTCCGGAGAATACTTTTACGCCGCCGAATTTGCTGTCTTTTAATGCTGCTACAACGTCAAGGTACAGTGGCTCGCCAAGTGCACCCGGCTCTTTAGTTCTGTCAAGAACTGTGATCTGTTTTACAGATTCCGGAATTGCATCGATGAGTGCCTGTGCGCAGAATGGTCTGTAAAGACGAACTTTAACAACACCGACTTTCTTTCCTGCTGCTGCAAGGTAGTCGATTGTCTCCTCGATTGTATCGTTTACAGATCCCATAGCAACGATTACGTGTTCTGCATCAGCAGCTCCGTAGTAGTTGAATAATTTGTAATCTGTACCGATCTTAGCGTTAACTTTATCCATGTATTCCTGTACTACTGCCGGAAGAGCATCGTAGTATGGGTTACATGCTTCTCTTGCCTGGAAGAAGATATCCGGGTTCTGAGCGGAACCTCTCTGACATGGGTGATTCGGATTCAGGGCATGGTTACGGAATGCAGCGATTGCATCCATATCTGCCATATCCTTCAGATCTTCATAATCCCATGTTTCAATCTTCTGAATCTCGTGAGATGTACGGAATCCATCGAAGAAGTTGATGAACGGAACTTTACCTTTGATTGCTGAAAGGTGAGCAACAGGTGTTAAGTCCATAACTTCCTGTACAGAAGATTCGCAGAGCATTGCGCATCCGGTCTGACGACAGGCCATAACGTCTGAATGATCTCCGAAAATTGAAAGTGCATGAGAAGCAAGTGCACGTGCAGATACGTTGAATACTGCAGGTAACTGCTCACCGGCAATTTTGTAAAGGTTCGGGATCATAAGTAACAGACCCTGAGATGCTGTATATGTTGTTGTTAAAGCACCTGCTGCCAGAGATCCGTGTACAGCACCTGCTGCACCAGCCTCAGACTGCATTTCAGTTACCTGAACTTCCTGTCCGAAAATGTTCTTTCTTCCCTGGGTTGCCCATTCATCTGTTGCTTCCGCCATAACAGATGAAGGAGTGATCGGGTAAATAGCGGCTACATCTGAGTATGCATATGAAGCATGAGCAGCTGCATGGTTACCATCCATGGTTTTCATCTTTCTTGCCATAGTTTGTTTTTCCTCCTTAAAGGTTGATGAAAATTAATTATTTATTTCAAGGCATAAGTAAAATATACCTCAAATTTCATTGTAGATTATAACATAATCTTCTGCCTGTGTCCAATTTGTTTTGACATATTTTGTATCTTATAAGGTACAAAGCAGGGATTTTCTGTTATTTCAGTAGTAAATATGTGCATTTTTCGAGTTGTTTATGACTAACATTATGCAGATATGCCAAATTTGGGACAAATCAGGCAGATAGAATCATCCGCTTCGCTGCGCAGCTCTGCACCGGACAACTGCTCTGCAGTTTATTCAGTATATCAGTAAAAAAAGGAGGCGCTACGCCTCCTCCATGATCTGCTGTATTGTTTTTCTCTTAAGGAGACTTATCAGTTCATCCTGTACAGATAACAATTCTCTATGTACCAGACATGGCAATCCACCCTGTCCGTCTCTGACACAGTTATATTTCGGATCCAGACATTCGATGATAAACATCTCCGGATCAATCGCCGAATAAACCTCATATAAAGTCAGCTCATCCAGTCCCCTGTTCAGAGAATAACCACCATGTACGCCTCTGTATCCCTTCACGATCTCTGCCTTCTGAAGTTTCTTCAGGATCTTATAGGCAAAAGGAGCTGTGATTGCTTCTTTCTCACAGATATCGGATACGCTCAGTCTGCTCTCTCCCCAAAGCGCACGTACCACTCGAACTGCATAATCGCACTCTCTTGTAATAAACATAGTCTTTACAACCTCTCTAAAATTAATTATCCTTTACTGTCCACATCGCTGTTCTGCATAAAACAATGGAAACAGTAATCGTTATTTCTGTCATATCAATGCCTCATATTTCTATCCGTCAAGAGGCTATATTTATTCTATATTATAACAGTGCTTCTTTTTTTTGTAAATAAAAGAACCCAAAAAAGCAAAAAACAGTTGCAAATTTCCCAATTTACGGTACAATGATAAACGGTTGTAACTTATATAATAGGAAATAATGTAACTGTTTCCTGCGAAAGATACGTTTTCCATAAACAATCTGCCGGACAGTTACTGCAAAACAATAATTTCACGAAAAAGAGGTATGATATGATTTCAGCAAACAATATTACATTGCGCGTAGGTAAAAAGGCCCTCTTCGAAGATGTAAATATCAAATTTACTGAGGGCAACTGCTACGGTCTCATCGGTGCAAACGGTGCCGGTAAGTCCACATTCCTTAAAATCCTTTCCGGACAGTTAGAGCCTACCAACGGTGACGTTGTTATCACTCCGGGCCAGCGTCTTTCTTTCCTGCAGCAGGATCACTTCAAATATGATGCATATACAGTTCTGGATACTGTTATCATGGGTAACAAGAGACTGTATGAGATCATGAAAGAAAAAGATGCTATCTATGCAAAAGCGGACTTCACTGATGAAGACGGTATCCGTGCCAGTGAACTGGAAGGTGAATTTGCAGAGATGAACGGATGGGAAGCAGAATCTGATGCTGCTACTCTTCTGAATGGTCTTGGAATTGAAACCGATCTCCACTATTCCCAGATGGCTGACCTTACAGGAAGCCAGAAGGTCAAAGTTCTTCTGGCGCAGGCACTGTTTGGTAATCCGGACATTCTTCTTCTGGATGAGCCTACCAACCACCTTGACCTGCCCGCTATTGAATGGCTCGAAGAATTCCTGATCAACTTTGACAACACTGTCATCGTTGTATCCCATGACCGTTACTTCTTAAATAAAGTATGTACTCATACAGCAGACATCGACTATGGCAAGATTCAGCTCTATGCCGGAAACTACGACTTCTGGTTTGAGTCCAGCCAGCTCCTCATCAAACAGATGAAGGAAGCCAACAAGAAAAAAGAAGAGAAGATCAAAGAACTTCAGGAATTTATTTCCCGATTCAGTGCCAACGCTTCCAAGTCCAAACAGGCAACTTCCCGTAAACGTGCCCTGGAAAAGATCCAGCTTGACGATATGCGTCCGTCCAGCCGTAAATACCCATACATCGACTTCCGTCCAAACCGCGAGATCGGTAACGAAGTCCTTATGGTGGAGAACCTTTCCAAGACCATCGACGGTGTAAAAGTTCTGGATAACATTTCTTTCACACTCGGACATGATGACAAGGTAGCTTTCGTCGGTGCCAACGAACAGGCAATCACTACTCTGTTCAAGATCTTAGTTGGTGAAATGGAACCGGATGAAGGAAATTATAAATGGGGTGTTACCACTTCCCAGGCATATTTCCCTAAGGACAACACTGCAGAGTTCGATAATGACCTTACTATTACAGACTGGCTGACACAGTATTCCGAGATCAAGGATGCTACTTATGTTCGTGGATTCCTCGGACGTATGCTCTTCCCCGGTGAAGACGGCATCAAACGTGTACGCGTTCTTTCCGGTGGTGAGAAAGTCCGCTGTCTTCTTTCCAAGATGATGATCTCCGGTGCAAATATCCTGATCCTGGATGAGCCAACCAACCACCTCGATATGGAGAGCATCACAGCACTGAACAACGGTCTGATCAAATTCCCGGGTGTTATCCTTTTCACCTCACATGACCATCAGTTCGTACAGACAACAGCCAACCGTATCATGGAAATCCTTCCAAACGGAACCATGATCGACAAGATCACTACTTACGATGAATATCTGGCAAGTGATGAGATGGCTAAGAAACGTCACGTATTCGAGATCAACGAAGAGGACGCTTCCGATAACTAAAGAATAAAATACAGGGTACGGCTTAGCCGTACCCTGTTATTTTATTCTGTCTTCATGATAATATCCGCCAGCTTTCCGCCTGTCACCTTAAGCAGATCAGCAAGGGGAACCTTCAGTGTCAGTCCGATACGGCCGCCACTCACATAAATCTCCTCAAATTCTCCTGCAGATGCATCAAACACAACAGGATAAGGTTTCTTCATTCCCAGCGGGCTGCAGCCGCCTCTCACATATCCGGTAATCTTTGTGATATCCTTCACATGGATCATGTCCACTGTCTTCTCACCGACAGCCTTTGCAGCCGCCTTACGGTCAACTTCCTTTTCAATCGGAACTACAAAAACGAAATAGCCGCCGCTCTTTCCTTCCATTACCAGAGTCTTAAAAGACTGGTCATAGGGTGCTCCAATCTTATCCGCACTGTGGACCCCGTCAATAAATTCATCACATTCATAGGAGAACGCCTCATATTTAACCTTCTGTCTGTCCAGCATTCTCATCGCATTTGTCTTAGCTTCTTTTGCCATTTTTTCTCGCCTGTCCTTTCTGTCCTCTGGCATATATTGATTCCTCCATGTCTCTGTCCTGAGACTGCTCAAAACTCTGGTCTTGTCTCAGGTTCTGATTTCGCCTGTAAATCTGCTCAGTGCTTTCTTCATCAACCGTTTCTTCATCCTCTTCATCAGAAACCGGTTTGTTGATAGCAAACTGAATCAGCATACCCAGAACTGCAAATCCCACACTCATTCCCAGTCCATAGGGAATATCTGCCAGATTTCCAAGCTGTGCAAGGGAAACTCCTGCCATAATACCACCGATCAGACTTGTAGCCACGATCAGCACTTCCCTGCAGTATTTCACCGCCATGGAACCAAGAGCTACGCCGATCAGAATACATGCAAAAAATACTGCGGAGCTGGTAGGATGCAGGAAATAAATACTAGCCGCCCAGCCGATACCTGCTGCCAGGATAAACACACCTGCCTTATAGATCAGAAATGCAATCACTGCGAACACAACTCCTGCCGCCAGTGCTGCGATCAGCATTGTTGATTTCTCCTGTATTCCCATTGTATGTACAACCACTAACGCAAGACCGCCGCCTACCAGAAAACCTCCCAGCATCATCCAGAAACGCAGAAGCCTGTATCCCAGAATACAGTTCAGCACTCCAAACACAAGAATCACTGCAAATATTACCATCATAAAACGATTCACCAGATCTGAATCCATAAAACTCCCGGCAATACTCAGCGCATTTCCAAATATATCTGTCATATTAACCATAATTTTCAGTCACTCCTTTTAGTTATATATTTATAGCGTTCCTTATCATCAACTGACACATCTGAACTAAACCCGTCAGAACATGAAGTATAAGGTCTTCATATTGTCGATCACGCCGTAATGATAGGAAATCTGTGACAGCCCATGGACTTCCATATAATATTTTGCGATATCCTGGATATGATTACTGTCGATCAGATCCATATATGCCTCATCATAAGCCCCCTGGCTGCCAAACTTAAAGCGTACCACCGCAGCATCACTGTCAATGCGCAGCCTGCACAGGTCATATACACTGCTCCAGTCATAGGTATCAAAACAGGCGCCGTTTCTCACATAGAAATTCATGTCAGTCGCTGTACACGCAGGAACAGGAAACTCATCAGAGGCCGTATAATTCTCCTCGTACTCCTGTGGGAACGGACACAGATAATCATAGATCGTTGTCTTATGCTCTGCCAGCAGCGTGGCATCACCCTCCAGAAAGTCCGGCTGATCCCCATTGGTGGCATCCACATAATAATACTGTCCGTTCAGCTCTACAATATTCCAGGCATGTCCCTGGGTACTGTTTGCAGCATCACCCTCCACATAAATACAGGGGATATCCAGACGCTCCAGCAGATACTGCACTGCTCCCGCATAGCCCGCACATACCGCCTGTTTCTTCCAGAAAGCTCCTGCTATACTCTGGTCATCATCAGAGATCACATATTCTGTATTGTCTATGACATAAGTATAAACAGTCATTACCTTCGTGTAATCATCAGCACCATCCGGAATCTGCGATAACACCTCCTGATACGCATTCTCCATAGCCTGCGTGATCTCCTGTCTCTGCTCCTCTGTATAAGTATATCCCGGAGAAAACTGACAGTAATCTCTGCCCGAATAAGTCGTCTTATAAACTTTCTCCCGGTTATGTACCCAGAACAGCTCCGGATGATCCTTCAGCACTGCATGATACACTCTGTCTATCTCATTATCTCCTGAGAGAGACAGATAAAATTTATCCTCAAAGCTTCTGATCCCCTCCAGGATCTCGCGGTAGCCTCTCTGTTCATTCTCATTAAGAAGGCTGAAATAATACTCCTGATGTCCTTCATCCGTCTGCGCTACCTCCTGTCTCTTAAGAGTCCTTACTTCCCCCGGTTCCTGCAAAGCTCTTCCGCCGATGATCAGTCCACCGGCCAGAAGCACCACCACAGGTACCATAAGAATCAGACGCAGCCCGGAAAATCTCTTTTTGCTCATTCAATAATCCTTCTTGGTTATTATTCTATAAGTCTGATATTACATTACTATTTCATTCTGTTTTGTCACATTTAGAATTGTTATTCGTTACTGTTCACTCCGCTCACAGTAACTGTTATTCTAATGTATCTTATTATAGCCCAGAACACTTCTCCTTGTAAACCGATAAAAGTAAGTTAACACTATTTTATAATAAAAATTGTCCTTCTTACAAGATAAACATTGCATATTTCCAATTAAAGAGATACACTAAAAAGTAAGTATAATTGCTCTGTATCCCATCAGACAACAGGATGTCGGACAGACATATACAAGTAACATATTGAGGGAGTATTGTAATAAATGAGCATCAAAATACCTATAGAAACTTCTGCCAGACATCTGCATATCTCGCAGGAAGATTTTGAAAAATTATTCGGAGAGGGAAGCAAACCACATTTTATCAAAGAATTAAGCCAGCCCGGACAATATCTGTGCCGGGAACGAGTAACTGTCAAAGGACCGAAAGGTACTTTCGAAAACATGGCACTTCTCGGTCCTTTCCGCAGCGACACGCAGGTAGAAATGTCCCTTACAGACACCAGAAAACTGGGGATTCCAAGCGTAATACGCCAGTCCGGTGATATCGAAGGAACTCCCGGCTGTATTTTATCCGGTCCATGCGGTGATATCGAAATCCCCAAAGGGGTCATCGTAGCCAAACGCCACATCCACATGACTCCGGATGAAGCACTTGCCCTGCATATCAAAGACAATGACGAAGTCTTCGTCCTGACCAAAAGCTACGGACGCGCACTTATCTACGCAGATGTAGTAGTCAGAGTCCACAGAAATTATCACCTGGCAATGCACGTAGACACTGATGAAGCCAACGCATTCAACAGTGATACAGAACCTTACGGCGTGATCGTCAGGTTCTTTGACAGCAACTTCAACACAGATAAGTGGATAGAAGACGAACTGTCAGGGATACGCAGATAAAATCCGACTTACCCGGCTAAAATAGCAGACGAATATAAAAAGGTTCCACAGCAACATTCAGTTGATGATACTGCGGAACCAATTTTAATGCGTTTCAGCCAGCCATTCTTTAATCGTTTTTTCCGTTTCACCAAGGATTCTTGCTATTCTTTCTACAGGTTCTCCTTCCTGCGCAAGCGAAATGGCTATGCTTTTTGCCTTTTTTAATTCACCTTGCTTTTCACCTCGCTTTTCGCCAATCTTTTCATAAGTTGCCTGAAGTTTCTGTTCTTCTTCCTCTTTGTCATACTCAAATATACTCATGGCAATAATCTCCGCATTTTCACGTACTTTTTCTACATATTGCGCATATTCTCCAAGAATCCTGCACTGCTCCATCAATTTCCTGTTGCAGTGACTTTTTTGTTCTTTCTTTTTGTCATAGACAATACCTCCTGTGTCAGCAGGAGCGTAAGAACATACTGCTCTTTTCCGAATTGTTCAGAACTCCTGCTTTTCTAATTTAATTGGAATTAAAAGCATGGATTTCTGAAATGAATTTAGAATATAAGACGGCAAAATGCCCTGAAACTTAAGAAAAATATGCTTTGATTTTATACTAGCATGCTTCTCTGATGGTTTCAAGGCATTTTTGTAAAATTATCAGATGCTAAAAGCCCCGGACTGGAGTAGCTGTACTGCACCAGTCTGAGGCTTTCAGAATTTGTGGTTATAAAGTTTTTACATCAATCCAGATCAAAAAGCTGACGTTGACAGATGTTTATCTGTGCAACGGATTGTGCTTCTTTTTCTGTGCCGTAGTAAATGTACTTGCATGAAATTTTAGCATACAGGGTAACCTTTCCCTTGTAACCTGCACTTGTTTTTAAATAACTCTCATAGTTTTGTAGTTCATTCAAGGTAAAGTCATATACGTTTCCACTGTTAACATATACATATCCATCTTCATATTCTGCCTGCCTTTCACCAGCTTTATATACCGGAAGATGTATTTCTTTTACCTTTGTGTTTTCTCCTCCAATTTCCTCAACTTTTTTACCATCATCAGACTCTATGTACAATTGAAGTTTCAGGTCTTTTGTGTTTGTTCCGGCAAAGGAAGTACCAACCAGGTTGGAATCTGTCACTTTCAAATGGAACTCAAGTGGTTTGTTTTTAATAAGCTCCTGGGATTCATTGAAGTTAACATTGTCAAGAGTGTAATAAACAGTCTTTTCCTGTGCAGCATTTCTGTCTGACTGCTTTACAAACATCAATTCCGGATTAACTGCCTGTGCATTATATGCGGCTATGATAGTATTGACAAACAACTTTTTTTCCATAAGATTATTGTTATTGTTTTGTACATTGCTATGTCCGACGCCAGTATAAATTATATTTTTATAGCTGTAAATATAATAGTTATTTCGGACATCATTGGGTGAATGATCATAATATCCATTTCCGTTTTTATTGTCTTTATCACCAAGGCAATACCATACTACAAGATCACCTGAATCATCCTCATCTGCATTTTCTTCCAGCGCTAATTGATAATATTGGAAATGTGTGGCGGCAACGGTTATTGTTTTATCAATTTTATACGGATATTCCGTTATTGCACCTTCATTTACCTGAGATGCTTTAGTTGTAGCTTCTGTATTTTGGGTTTCTCGCGTTGTGTTTGCAACTCTTAATTTTCCATTTGTGAATCCTTGCGTTTCTGAATATGTTTTTTCCTTATTTTTATTCAGGAAATATGCCATATCACTGGAGTTCTTGAAAACAGTGTTCCAATCTGTAGACTGTTCATGTGCATCTAATTCTTTTGCCTGTTTTAATATATTAGAAGTTGACTGCGGAGCAGTGATGCCGTACCTATCCATACCTGAAGCTACGCGAAGTGTCTGGTTAAAATAGTATGCCCAACCTTTCCACGTAGTATCACCATTAATACCTCCATTCTGCGCAGTTCTATCATACACAGAGGATGACGTATTATCATGAGCCAAAATTACACTCTTTCCTGTATTTGCAAATTCAAGGATTCTCTGAGCACCATTCTCTGAAAAGTTTGTAGGATTATTTCCTCCATAACTACTTCCATAACCAGCACCATCGCAAAATCCAATGATCAACATGTTATATTGATCCAGATAGGTTGCATTTGCAGAATACTGGGCTTCATATTGTCCTACAGTAATTGTACTAATCTTAACATTAAAATCTTTTACTTTATCAAACAGATTTTGAAACGTAGTATCTGTAGCCAAATTCCATGTACAATTGACACTATCATTTGGAATAATTTGCAATACATTAATTGTATTCGCAGTTGAAGTTGTATTTCGTCTTTTTGTGTATCCGATTTCAGATGTTCGGATTTCACTGTTATTATTGTTTGTGACTACCAGTTTCCACGGCATTAATTTGATATATTCCTGCGGAATTTTTCTTGAAACTGTATACGTTGTATTAAGGGAAAGTTGATATATCCCATTCTCCTTTTTTATAACATTTCCATTTTGCATGACTGCAATATCATCCAGCTTCTCAGATTTTGAGAAATTACCATCACAGTTCAAATCAATATATAATTCACAATTATATTCTGCATTAGCAGGTGAAGACTGTGCTTCGTCAATAATCTGAAACTGAAAAGTCATATTTTCTTCAGTAAGAAATCCATCCGATGGACCATCCCCTGTTCCAATTGCAGAAGGAGGGAAACTGCTCAATTTAATCTTTGGCTTTGGAAGTTCCGCATAGAAATTTATATTCTCATCTGCTGTAATCTCTCCCTCTTTGTATACATTATCAAATCCTTTTACTTCATTAAGGAAATCATAAATATAAGAAGAATTGTCTACCAGAGTTGTAGATATCGTTTTTTTATTCTCACCATAAATATTTCCTGCAATTACTACCGGATACCCGCTTTTTGCAAAATTCACCAGTTTATTTTTTATTTCTTTCGTAATATCATTTCCAGAACCACGAACAGAGCCAATAGTGGTATCTGTAGTCGAATCTTTATCCCCCACCGTAGCGGCTGTCTTTTGACTTCCATTCGTGACATAATCATGATTCATCAAACCCTGTAATTCATAACGTGCCAATTTATTTCCACCAACATGATAATAAAGCACATTATCATCTGGTCGGAAGTTTCCGGAATAATTTAAATCCTCGGCATCATCTCCCAGATAGATCATGTCATATTTTGTATTCAAATCATCAATATGTCCAACAAATTCAGATGTTGTCATGTTGGTTATTTCTACCTTGGTATTTTCATCATGAAAAATTGGGAGAAATTCTCTGGCACTGGCATACTGCCCATTATTCTTACCAGTATCAGAGAATGTAGTATTAAAAAATAATTTCATGGTTTTTACATTATGAACAGTTGTCGCAAAATTAATCGTTTGTCTTTTTCTATCAAAAGTCCCTCTCTTTGTACTACTATAATTAATATGTGTGCCGGGTGAAGATCTATACAACAATGAGCCTTCTTCATTATATAATTCCAATGTATACTCATATAATATTCCATCATATCTATCTTTATCAGATATAGCCTTGTAAATAAACCCATCAATATTTTCCAGATTTGTAAACGATATTTGTAACCAATGTTTCTCTGTTGTCCGAGTGTAATCTGAATACCAAGCATTATTACTACCATTTAAAACATTTTCCACTGGATACGAATCTTGTGCACTAGAACATGTCACTGTCATTTCATGTCCAAGCCATCTTAAGACCTGTGAATCCGTAATTTCGCCCTGACTGCGGGCTGGCTGGAGTTCCAGTACCCTGATTTTTCCGGTAGGCAGATCATTTCTTTTCAGTCTGTAATTTATAATGTACTCAATAGCTCTGGCCTGGCTAATCTTAGTACTTAAAGGAGTATTCTCTTTTTCCTCCTGATTTTCTGTATTATCCTTATTTGTCGAGTTTTCTTTTATTTTCCTGTATTTATTCTCCTTTTCTATATACTTCAGAATTTCTTCAAAACCTTTCATCAGACTATTATCGCCATCCGAGAAACTGTCTGTCTCTTCCTTATAGGAAGGATTAAAATTATTGTCAAATGATACATTCAAAAGGCTACCTGAATCCTGAACATCAGATGAGAAACTATTTTTAAAAAAATATATATTGCAATTTACGTAATGACGATCCGCATCGTTATCATTAATGATTGATGCAAAACTACTCTTAAAAGTATCATTATTCTGTAATTTTGTCTGATTAATAATACATGGTTTTTTCTTTGAATTCTGAGGGGAAACTATGTCGAGAATCTTTTGGTAGGAAGATTCATTTAATCTGGTTCCATTTAAATAAATCAGATCATAATCTTCCAGCTTTGTTTTCCCGGAATCAGAATCTGTATCTCCGGCAGAAAATGACTCATCAGAACTACTTTCTGCCTCCGGCATAACCTCATTTTCTGTGCCATCCTGGAAACTGTCTTCCTGATTGTCCTCATTATCTGTATTGTCACTAAATTCCTTTTCGATAGACACCAGTTCTACTCCGGCTTCACTGACCATTGGATCTACTTCTGAAGTATCTCCATCATTCTGAGCTGCTGCCTGATTTTCTGTCTGGGCTACGTTTGCGTCCTGAGTGTCGGTATTCTGATCATCAGAGGTGTTATCTATCTGCACCTCATCCGACTGGATATCATCTGTCTGAGAGTTGTCTGCCTGTGCATCATCTGAGTTGACGTTGGTATCTGCTGATGAATTATCGGAGCCAGTGCTATCGCCGTCACCAGTTGTTTCCGTAACTTCACTGTCACCGGATGTCGCGGATGCTGCTTCCTCAGCACTTCCGTATTTTTTATTAAAATCCTCTGCTGTTATGGTAATTACCTCGATTTTAAAGACATCAAACTGTTTTGGCTCCAGATGGAACACATACTTCTTAAACCAGTCATGGTTTGTATATCCCCCCTGATAATACATATGATCTACTTCCACAGTCTGTTCTGTGGCATTATTATCAGGTACAAAATCATAATTTCCCGTTCCCGGAGTTAATTCGTATTCGGCATCGGAAATATAATGGGTTGGTGTTTCTCCGTCCTTAACAGGAATATATGGATTATTCTCATCAGCATAGGAAGGTGAATACCAGCCATAATATTTATAGGCATGGGAATCTCCTGTTGCCGCAGTTTCATCCTTTTTACAGCAAAAATAGACTTTATCTACCTTATAATAATAATTGTATCCCAAATCCTCCGGGAGCTGACGGATATCACTGTATGCTACAGGCTGACGCTGGGTTACAATAGATATCGGGTATTTAACAGCATTGTTGACACTTTCACCCTTGTTCCATAACCAGAACCAGTACTGTCCATCCTGAATCGTGATATTACAGTATTGAGTTTCCTCAGTTGTCTCAATTCTGGTTTCTTCAAGTCTTTCTTTAAGTTTGAAATTAGGATCTGTAATTGCATCAACGTTAATTGCCTTTGTTTTGATCGTATTCAGATTACTGATCAACTTATACTGATAAAACGGATACTGGTCTATGGTGATACCATAATATACCAGAGGGTCTTCAGGTGTATTGACATCTACTGCCGTACCATTTTCTACTAATGGTGTATATTCGATTAAACGTTTTTTGTTTTGTCCGGTTTTATCAGTATCTCCCTGTTTTGTTGCCTCATTATCAGTAACGGTTTCCTCTTCCGGAGCAGAAGATACATTATTATCCTGTCCATTGCTGTCTGTGGAACTTACATCACTTTCTCCTGCGTTTAATTCTTCAGAAGAAAATTCACTATCGGAAAATCCCGCATCTGCCGCTCCTGAATCTATCTGAGGTTCACTCACAACAGCATCCGGCTGATTTTGTCCGGTTATATTTTCTTCTGTGTTGCTTTGCTCTGTCCCATTTCCTTCATCTGCCGATGTAAATTCATCACCACCTGATGAAAAAGCATTTTCAGCAGATGTATTATCCTGAATAAGAAGCTTATTTCCATTTGGGCTGGCAGGGTTTTCGCCAGGGAAGGTATAATTCTTGTTGAAAATATTATTTGCAATTTCAGTAGTCAGGTCACTGTAAACATTTTCGTAATATCCATATTTTCCATTGTCATAATTATATTCCGGCAGAATTGTTTTCTTTCCCTGATCAGAAGAATCTTTCAGCGCCTTGTTTATAGTAGTATTCTCTACTTCGGAAAATTCCAGAAAATAAGGTGCATTTGCCCCATCACTGTCAGCATAGTAAAAATTCTGAATATTTTCTCTGTATTTGGCATTTGGATTATTTGCATCTCCTGTATCTGTTTCATTTGCCTTTTCACGAATCGGATAATACTGCTGCTCCTTCTTAGTATAGTCACCGGTTCCGGATGGATTTTCCTGATAGGTTCCATTTATCTTTACTGTGTATGTTGTAGGTTTATCAGTGGCCGGATCTATAAATTGCTCGATTTCTTTCCATAATTTTGAATCCTTCTCTTCCTGGGTAAGGAAATATTTCTCCTGGTAATTACCATAAGAAAGAGGATAATCCGCCGATTCTCCTGTACTTGGACCATCTGTTTGATAACACACACTTTGAATCTGTTTGATTCCGGTACTGTTACTTGTATCAATACTGCCATCCTGATTCAGGTTTACATTCATGGCAAATTCTTTGCGCTTCACAGGATCAGAAATTTTTGACAGACCCTCATCCAGCGAATCAAATGTGATGGTATGCGCCTGATTCTTATCATCAGTATATTGGTACTGATAAAGCTTCACATACGGCTCCTGCCCGGATACATAATAGCCGATCTCCGCTTCACTTGTATTATCAACGATTTCTAATATTTTAAAAGGCTTCTCAGCAGTTGTATCATTTACAATCTGCTCAATACCGGGCATCATAGCCGGAGATGCCTGTACGGAGATGCTGGACTGAAGCAGAGCTCCAACCCCAAGGATGCCTGCCAGGGCAACTGCTGTACCTGATGCCACTATTTTTTTATGCCTGATCTTCATCATGTATGTTATTCTCCTTGATGTATAATTATGATGTTATCTTATAATTCAACTTTTCCTTTTCCCACAGAAAAAAAACACTTTCGTTTTCTCTTAGCGTACATTGCTTCAGAGGATTGCTATAAGTACAAGATTATCATAAATCCCAGACAACTTCAATGAAAGAGATGTCAGAAAATGTGAAAAATTTATCGCCTGACATATCTGCTGACGATGTATCTTTACCATAAAAGTAATATGGTAATACCCCTGACGATCCCTGAAAAAAGCCACAGGCTGGATGAACCAGTCTGTGGCTTTTTTGTAACCTGCCTATCTTCTGTCTGCACCGCTTTCCTTATAGTAGCGTTCCTTACTCTGATACATTCTTGCATCTGCAGCTTTTGAGATTTCATATGCACTACCCCAGTTTCTCTCTGTGCTGAAAACCCATCCGTACGAAACAGTCATTGAATCAACAAACTTTCCATGCCAGTTTGCCACATTGGAGTCGAAGCCATGTATCAGTTCTTCCACCTGGCTTGTATTCTCTGTAATGATAACAGCAAATTCATCCCCACCAATTCTGTATACCTTTCCATACTCATGAAAGCTGTCTCTCATGCAATCTGCCGCTGCGCATATAAGTTCGTCTCCTGCCATATGGCCATAAGAATCATTTGCCCGTTTTAATCCGTTCAGATCTACAGAAATGTATACCCATTCCTCACTAAGATTAAGCTTTTTCATATCATTTTCATATGCATGCCTGTTTAAACATCTGGTAAGCTCATCCGTATTTGAGGTGTATATCAGTTTTTCTTTTTCCAGTCTTTCTTTCATCACTTTGGAAAACATATAGGTTATACAGCAGGATGCCAGTACCAAATATGCACCTACTATAAAAATAGCAATCATGCCGCCCTGCTGATAAAATGAATCCTCTACAGTTACAATAACAATATAGTTATCATTCTGGTGCATCATGCATCTGCAGTGCTTTCCATCCATTCTGATCTGTGTTACAGTCGCACCGTCAGCACTGACATGATTCGCTGATATCCCCACATCTTCCAGTTTTTCCCCTAATTTGCTACTGTCCGTGGCTCCTTCTATTACCTGTGTATCCCCATCTGCAACCATAATTTCCATGCCTTTATATACCGGCATTCCGGCAACTACATTGGAAATGTTATTCTGCTTTATTTCATTGAGAAGTCTCTTTGGCTCAATTCCCACCTGGAGCATCTTGGTTCCGTCTTCGTTCCAGGTGATGGCATACATCATTTTCTTTCCCTCTGCAGTATTGGGAGTAACATCCTGGCACATGGTCAGCGATTTATCCTTAAGCATAGGCTTAAAATACTCCATCTGCGTACCGGAATCAAAATTATAGCCAAAATACTTGGGTGCAGAACCACTGTAAATGGTTCCCTGATCATCAAAAAGATGTATCTCATCAACAGCCATTAGTTTTGCTATTTTCTGCAGCTCATCCACATCATATTCTACCGCCGGATCGGCATCAATCATATATGACACTGCTTTAGCCCTTACAATATAATCGTCCTTTAACGATTCGATCAGCTCGTTCCTGCTCTCATCATTTTTATCAAGCACAGTAATCACACGATCAAGAAGTACCTTTGATGTTCTATGGGCATTTCTGTCATTAACATATTTTAGAATGCTTGCTTCAAGGAGTAAGGCAACCACAATTATCATAATAGATAAAATTATAATTTTTTTCTTCTTCATATTTCCCGTTCCTTTGTCAGATATGTGGTTTTAGTGTAGCAAACGGCAGATAGGATGTCAACCTGGGAAGATGAAGAAGCCACAGATTGGTGATTTCCAGTCTGTGGCCTGATTAGATTTATCAAACGGATATTCTCAAAATGCTTTAAGATCTTTAATAGTTTTCAAAGGCTTCTACAATTTTCTGCATATCGTCCGTGTTAAAGCGCTCATCACAGCTGACAGACATGATATGGGAATAAATATATTGAGCTCCTGGATAGTCTTCAACCTTTACAAAAGGTGGTACAGGCCAGTATACTTTAGGCGGAATGTGCCTGTCTGCCAGATGCTTGATAAGGGCGTCCCGGTTTTCCACAAAGAAAGGGAAAAACATAGGACAGATATCATCTGAAAGATAAGGAAATACCGGGCGGATATCGGAGCGTTCCGGCAGGTGTTCCAGAAGGTAACGGTAATTTTCCTGGCGTTTACGGATCGCATCCCGGAATGGATAATGAAGAATCGTTTTAAGGGAAGCTTCATCCCCTTCCTGGATATCGAAAATTTCACGAAGCATAAATTCCGCTTTCCAGAAAACATCATTGCCTTCTTTATTATAGTCCTCATTTCCTGTATGCTCGTAGGTCTCTCGGGATTGAAGAGCCTGATCTCTAAGAGAAAACTGTTCTTTATTGATAGGAATAGGTTTTACGCCAAAAGTGCCCTTTCGCTTGATGGCAAGACCACCGGAGGCAACACCCATCCATTTTCGGAGACTAACGGCAATATAGTCAGCATCCGGACAGGCCGGCAATGGAGAAAATGCTGTATGGGTAGTATCCACTATTACAGAAACGCCACTGGCTTTACATTTTTTGACAAAGTTCTCATCATAGGTAGGATAACCATAGTATCCACAGACAAGGAGAACACTGATCTGCGGGATCATCTCTTCCTCAAACACAGGGGAAAGATTTTTGTCAAAATCATAATAATGAATTTCATATCCTGCTTTTACAAAGCAGCCCAGAACTGTTTCGCAGTCATAGGAAGGCAGATATGCCACACGCTTTTGATCTGTTAACATCAGATCCCTCAGACAGTAATAAATGGCACAACGGCCGGACATTAGATGAGCGGTGTCCCCGGGATCAGGGCAGGTATGCTCCACATAGTTGTTTGGCTCAGAGCCAACAGGTTGATAGGGGAAAAAGCCTCCAATTTCCATAGTAAAAACCTCCTTTAAGTGACATGCTCTCGCCACTTAAATCTTACAGATTTTGAAGTGGGAGCTTCCTGCTCAATTGCCCTTCAGGACAAAGCTAAAACAGGCTATCCCCGCGTGT
>ERZ506960.371-NODE-371-length-19002-cov-4.89381_pt1 | contig 19002 bp, 18 predicted proteins | sample MGYA00513170_ERZ506960 | MGnify/ENA metagenome assembly ERZ506960
TCTAAAGCCCGCTGGGAAGATTTGCCGCAAAATATCCGTGACACTTTCGACCGTCTCGGCATTCCCGAGGCGGAAAAGAAGTCGCTTGCAGGGGTGGGAGCACAATATGACTCCGAAGTGGTTTATCATAATATCCAGCAGGAACTGGAAGCCCAAGGCGTCATTTATGTGGATTTTGAAACGGCAGTTACAAAATATGAGGATTTAATCAGACCATATTTCGGAAAATTGATCCCTCCGAATTATCATAAATTTGCCGCCCTTCATTATGCAGTCTGGTCCGGCGGATCTTTTGTCTATGTCCCGAAAGGGGTGGACGTAAAGATGCCGCTTCAAAGTTATTTTCGTCTGAATGCACCGGGAGCAGGCCAATTTGAACATACGTTGATCGTAATTGAAGAAGGAGCAAGCTGCCATTTCATAGAAGGCTGTTCCGCTCCTCGTTATAATGTAGCGAATCTTCATGCCGGTGCCGTCGAACTTTTCGTAAAGAAAGGTGCAAAACTTCGTTATTCCACCATTGAGAACTGGTCTAAAAATATGTATAACCTGAATACAAAAAAGGCCATAGTGGAAGAAGACGGAGAAATGGTCTGGGTGAGCGGTTCTTTCGGTTCTCATACATCCTGCCTGTATCCGGATACGATTCTGAAAGGAGATCGCTCGACCTGTGAATTTACGGGGATCACCTTTGCAGGAAAAGGACAATTTTTAGATACCGGCTCCAAAGTGGAATCTATCGGGAAAAATACACATATTACGGTCAATTCCAAATCTATTTCAAAAGGAGGCGGAACGGCTTTATACAGGGGCGTCGTGCAGATAGGTCCGAATGCAAGCGGAACGAAGGGCGCCATCAGCTGCGAATCGCTGATGCTCGATAATGAGTCCCGATCGGACACGGTACCGGCCATTATCATTGAAAACGATGATATTGATTTGGGTCACGAAGCCAAAATAGGCCGTATCTCCGAAGACGACATTTACTATCTCATGAGCAGGGGACTTTCGGAAGAAGATGCAAAAGCCATGCTTGTCCGCGGCTTTGCCGAACCTATTTCCAAAGCGCTGCCTTTAGAGTATGCCGTGGAAATGAATCGTCTCATCGATCTGGAATTTGAAGGAGCTATAGGATAGGGGGCAGTTATGGAAGAAATCAGAGTTAACCGTCTTCCGATCATTACATACAGATATCTCAAAAATAACGACAGTCCGTTTTTATTTGAAGGGCCGTCCCATTCGGGAGAAGTGTCATTTTCGGATATGACTTACGTCCGCGAAGGGGGAGAACTGCCCGCCGTTTATGACGGTGCTTCGGCGGAAACAACAAGGGCTTCCGCTTCGGGAATGAAATATACCATAGAAATACCGGAAGATGTAAAGACAGAAATAACGATTGCCATAAACTGTGATCGAGAAAAAAGAGATTTTGCAGGGCAATTTATTTTTAAACTTCATAAAAATTCCGATTTGCACTTAGTCTGGATCAGCAAAGGAAGGGTGGAAAAATCGACGGTCGTCATATCTTCTTTCTATGATGTCGGAGAAGAGGCCCGTCTGGACGTATCTTCTTTGGAAACAGGGTTTGAAGATTCTTCTTTTTATGAAGAAAGAAATGTTATCGCAAAGGAAAATGCAAAAGTATTCTTTACCGCCGCTAAAATGGGGGCTGAAAAGTCTGTACTCCACAGTTACGGAAAACTTTCGGGAAATAAGTCGGTCATGGAAGAGGCGGCCGTCTATGCTGCCGGCGGTACCCAGCATTTGGATCTCTTTTATCACATCGATCATATAGGAAAAGAAACGGAAGCAAAAATTGATGTAAGAGGTTCACTGTCGGATCGGGCAAAAAAAGTATTTCGCGGAACTTTGGACTTTAAACGGGGATGCAGCGGCTCTGTCGGCGACGAGGGAGATTATGCGATGCAGCTTTCCCCTGCGACAAAAAATATTTCTCTTCCTTTGCTTCTTTGCACGGAAGACAATGTGGTGGGAAATCATGCTTCCAGTGCGGGGCAGCTTGATGAAAATACCATTTATTTCCTTATGAGCCGCGGATTTTCTCCCGAAGAAGCACGGCGCATCGTGGTGGAATCTCTCATACGGCCTTTGGTGGATCGGATGGATAAAAATTTGCAGGAAGAAATATTATCGGCAGTCAGAGAAAAACTGACGGCCAAGGAGGTATAATGAACAGCGGATTAATCAGAAAAGATTTTCCTATTTTAGATACGAAAGTGAACGGTCGTCCCGTCGTTTATTTTGATAATGCCGCAACGACACAGCGTCCGCTTTCCGTAGTATCGGCGGTTACCGATTATGTGCTTCATCATAACGGAAATCCCCACAGAGGGGCTCATGTTTTTGCCATAAGTGCATCGGAAGCTTATGATACGTCCAAGACGATTGTAAAAAAATTCATCGGTGCCGCAAGCGAAAGAGAAATCATTTATACGAGAAATACGTCGGAAAGTTTGAATTTGGTGGCCCGTTCTTATGGCGAAACCCATTTAAAAGAAGGAGATAAAATTCTTATTCCGATTACGGAACATCACTCCAATCTGGTCGTTTGGCAGAGAGCGGCCCAAAAAACGGGGGCGGTTCTTGATTATATTTGTATAGACAAGAAAACCGGACATTTTTTGGAAGAAGATCTGAAGAAAATAGATGATCCGAAAGTAAAAATTTTAGCTTTTGCTCAGGTCAGCAATGTGATGGGGATCGATTTTGATGCAAAGCCGTTGATTGACCGGGCGCATAAACACGGAGCCGTCGTCGTTCTTGACGGAGCACAGAGCACGCCTCATAAAAGAATAAATGTACAGGAACTGGATTGTGATTTCTTTGCATTTTCGGGACATAAAATGTGTTCTATGGGCGGTATCGGCGTTCTTTACGGAAAAGAAAAACTTTTGAATGAAATGGAACCTTTCCTCCTGGGAGGGGACATGATAGAAAATGTATATGAACAGGAGACGGTTTTTGCTGAATTGCCCGCCAAGTTTGAAGCGGGCACCCAATATGTGGAAGGTGCCGTAGGACTTGTGGCTGCCATCAATTATATTGAGGCTCTCGGCTATGATGAAATACGGGCACAAGAGAAAAAATTGGTCACCCGTGCCATGGAAGGAATGAAAAAGCTTCCTTTCATCCATATTATCGGTACGGATAATCCGGAAGAAAAAGAGGGGCTGATTGCATTTACCGTAGAGGGAGTGCATCCTCACGATGTGGCTCAGATTTTGTCCAATGACGGTATCTGTATCCGCACGGGACATCATTGCGCAGAACCGCTTCATATTTATTTGGGCGTGAATGCCACTTGCCGGGCAAGCTTCTATTTCTATAACACGGAAGAAGAAGTGGATTATTTCTTGGAAAAGTTAAAAGATGTACGTAAAGTAATGGGGTATGATGATTAATGGATTTACAGCAGCTGTATACAGATCTGATTTTGGAATATAATCGGGATAAAACAAATAAAAGGAAATTAGAGAAACCGACGATTCATGAACACGGACATAATCCGAGCTGCGGTGATGATATCGAAGTAGAGGCAGAGATCGAAAAAGGAATCATTACAGATCTGGCTTATACGGGAAACGGTTGTGCGATCAGCCAGGCATCGACGGCTATGATGTCCGAACTTTTGCAGGGGAAAACGGTGGAGGAAGCGTTGCGCCTTTGCCGTCTGTTCCTCGGAATGATTCGGGGAGATGTCACCGATGAAAGCAAGCTGGAAGAATTGGAAGCCGCGGTTACGCTGAAAGATATTTCTAAAATGCCTGTCCGGGTGAAATGTGCCACCTTGGGCTGGCATACGGTGGAAGTAGCTTTGGAAAAAGCAGAAAAGGCACTTTCCGGCAAATAAAAAGACCGGCGGTATTTCAGAAAATATCATCATTTTACAAAAAATATAAAGGTTAAAGACAGGAAAAAGCTCCGGACCGGAGAAAAAGGTTCGGAGCTTTATTTTGCGGGTTTATAAAAGTTCGATGGAGTCATAAACGGGGGAAACAATAAACTTTCCTTCCTTATCGATAAGGCCCCATTTACCGTCCGTTTTGACGGCGGCTCTGCCGTGATTGAATGCGGTTACATCGGATATTCTTTTGGTGAAAGTCAATGCTTCTTTTCCTGTTTCATCCAAGTAGATCCAGCCCTTCTCATTTTTTACGGGAATCAATCCGTCACCATAGCTGCCTACGGCGGTGTAAACGGGGTCTGTTATATAATGTCCGTTTTTATCAAGGATTCCCCATTTGTTGTTTTCTTTATAGGCAGTAAAACCATTTCCTATATATTCCAGTTTGTCATACATGAAAGAAGTCAGTTCCTTTCCGTCGGTCATGGAAAGAAGGCCCCAGTTTTTATCTTCGTCTTTGGCAAGAAGAATATCTGCCTCCGTTTCGGGGATGAGGGTACGATAAATGGTATGAACCGTATATTTTCCCGTCAGATCCATCCAGCCGTAACGCTCTTTGTTATAGATTAAAATACCTTTCTCCGTTACGGGAAATACCTGATCATTGGATATATTGGCAATGACTTTCCCGTCATGATCGATATATCCTCGTTTTACTCGGACGGAAGAAGTCACATCTTCATAGGGATAATATTGGAACAAGGGGAATCCGAAACCCCAGCCCCAATCGAAAGGACTGTAATATCTGTGGGAACGGTGGAACCAATGGCCCCAGCCGATACTTATGGAAATGGGAAATCCCCGACGGGGAGTTTCTTTCACTTCGTCTTCCCGAATTTCTGCAATACCGTTTTCAAAAGGGAAAATTCGGTCATAGTCTGCCATGAAAGCAATGGTGCCGTCCGGCTTGGCATAACCTTTTCCGTCCACGGTACGCACGCCGGCAAGTCCTTCGCTGAAGGGAGTCAGAACTTCTTTAAATTGCGGTTCTGCCAATATTTTTCCTGTATTATCGATGAATCCCCACAGTTTATTTCTTTCCTGTACGGCCGTTATATGCTCTTTGAACTCGGGATGGACATTCTTATAGATAAAGGGAATGACCACATCTCCCGATTGATTGATAAATCCCCATTTGTCCTCTTTATTTTGTACTGCAAGAAGCCCGTCGGAATAAACGGGGCCGGTACTTTGATAAACGGGAGTTACTACATAATTTCCCTTTTGATCGATAACACCCCATTTATTATCTGCTTTGACGGCGGCAAGGCCGTCAGAAAAGAAACGGGCTTCCTGATAAACGGGAGGAATTTCTTTTCCGTCGGCATGGACATATCCGTATTTATCATTTACTTTTACGATGGCGCTGCCGTTTTCAAAATCAGAAACGGAATCATAGACGGCAGGAGTCAAAGCGGTACCGTCGGCACTGTAAAATCTGATTTTTTTATTTTTATCTTTAACGGCAAGTTTGCCTTCTTTCCAAATGGAACGGTTTTCATAGGAGACGGGAACGATTTCTTTTCCCGCCCGGTTGTAAAATCCTCTTTCTTTTTTCAGTGAAACTTCAATCAGATCAGCTCTTCCGGGATAACCGGAGAGATCCATGGTTTGCATTTCTTTTTCCGATAATGAAACAGCCGCTTTATCATAGGAAACAGGAATGATCATTTTCCCGTTTTCATCAATAGCGCCCCATTTGCCGTCTTTTTTTACGGCGGCGGCAAAAGAAATATTTGAAGAATCAGGCTCCGGGGAAACTGTATTCTCTCCGTAGACGGAGGCAGTTCCCAATAAAGAAAGCAATAAAAGGAAAATTTTAGTGTATTTCATAAACATCACCTCATGAAAGAATAACCAATCTTTACTTGTATTGTAGCATAGAAACGGCAAGTCATAAATAAAAATTGAATATAAGTCAAAAATTATTTTATGAAGAAGTAAAATTCAATATAAGATTTCTTTGACTTTTTTAAAAGCTGTTGGTAATATAATTGTATAATTAAAGCGATGAAGAAAAGGAGTACGCATGCACAGCGAGCCGGTGAGAGTGGGAGTCCGGCAATTATGCGGAAGGCGTTTCGGAGCTGCTGTCTGAAAAAAGTAGGACAGCCATCAAATGAAGGTGGGCATTCAGCCAATGAGGGTGGAACCGCGGATTTGAAATTCGTCCCTGCAACTTGTGTTGCGGGGATTTTTTATGTGGAGGAGGAAATATGACATTACAGCAAATGATTTTGGCACTCCAGAAATTCTGGTCGGCCCGGGGCTGTATTTTAGAGCAGTCTTATGATGTGGAAAAAGGAGCGGGGACCATGAATCCTGCTACATTTTTACGTACCATAGGACCGGAACCTTGGAATGTGGCTTATGTAGAACCGTCCCGCCGTCCCGATGACGGACGTTACGGCGACAATCCGAATCGTTTATACCAGCATCATCAGTTCCAAGTGATTATGAAACCGTCACCTGATGATATCCAAGAAACTTATTTGGAAAGTTTAAAAGAACTCGGCATCGATCCGGAAGAACATGATATCCGTTTCGTGGAAGATAACTGGGAGTCGCCTACACTGGGTGCATGGGGCATCGGCTGGGAAGTCTGGCTTGACGGCATGGAAATTACACAATTTACTTATTTCCAGCAGGTCGGCGGTATAGATGAACATCCCGTTTCCGTAGAAATCACTTACGGACTGGAACGTATTGCCATGTATATTCAGGAAAAAGACAATGTTTACGATTTGGAATGGACCGACGGTGTCACTTACGGCGATATCTGGCATGAAAACGAATATGAACAGTCAGTTTACAGCTATGATTTATCCGATCATGACATGTTGTTTAAACTTTTCGACATGTATGAAAAAGAAGCGACCCGGGTCATCAAGGCGGGATATGTACTTCCTGCTTACGACTATGTATTGAAATGTTCTCATACATTTAACCTGCTTGATGCAGGCGGAGCGATTTCCTTATCGGAGCGCACGGAATATATCGGACGGGTGAGAGCACTGGCCCGCCTTTGCGCCAAAGCATACTTGAAGAAAAGAGAAGAATTGGGATTTCCCATGCTGAAAGGAAGTGAACGAAAATGAGTAAAAATCTTCTTTTTGAAATCGGTACGGAAGAAATGCCGGCAAACATCATGTCCGATGTGGTAGAGCAGCTTCGTGAACTGGCAGATGAAAAATTTAAAGAAGCCCGCATTTCCTTTGAAAAAACAGATGTGTATGCGACGCCCCGCCGTTTGGCAGTGATCGTCACAAACGCAGCGGACGGTCAGCCCGATCAGGCGGTGAAAAAAAGAGGCCCGTCCATAAAGGCCGCATTTGATGAAAAGGGAAATCCCACAAAGGCTGCTTTGGGTTTTGCAAAAGGACAGCATATAGATCCGTCCGAGCTGGTGAAAGACGGTGAATATACTTGGGCGGAAGTGGTCAATCGGGGAAGAGCCGTAGAAGAAGTTCTTCCTGAACTTTTTATTTCCCTTATTACAGGTTTGAATTTTTCGAGAAGCATGAGATGGGCTGATGAAGAAGCTCATTTCATACGGCCCGTCCGTTGGCTTGTCGCTTTGGCGGGAGAAGAAATAATTCCTTTGGAATTTGCCCATGTAAAAAGCGGAAATATCAGTCGCGGACATCGTTTCCTCTGCAAAGAACCGGTTAAAATCACAAAACCGGAAGATTATAAAGAAATCATGAGAAAGGCTTTTGTCATCGTCGATCAGGATGAAAGAAGAGACATGATTGCTACGGGCCTGAAAAAAGTGGCAGATGAATTGAACGGGCAGGTTTGGCATAATGAGAGTCTGTTGGAAGAAATCAATTATCTTGTCGAATATCCGACACCTCTTTACGGAAGAATTGACGAAGATTTCCTGAAATTGCCGGTATGCGCCGTAGTCACTCCCATGAGAGATCATCAGCGCTATTATCCGGTCAGAAAAGAAGACGGATCGCTGCTGCCTTATTTCTTAACCGTCAGAAACGGCGGAGACCGAGCTATTCACAATGTACAGATCGGTAATGAAAGAGTACTTCGTGCCCGTCTGGACGATGCTAAATTTTTCTATGACGGGGATCGGAAGAAATCTTTGGAAGAGCACAGAGCAGATCTGAAGCGAATCAACTATCAGGAAGGCATGGGAAATATGGCGGATAAGGCAGATCGCCTTGTTGAGCTCGTCGAAGCCGTCGGCAGGGATTGGAATTTCTCGGAAGAAGAAATGTCCGATGCAAAACGGGCGGCATACCTGTCCAAATCGGATCTGGCGACCGGCATGGTAACGGAATTTACGGAACTTCAGGGAGAAATGGGAAGAGAATATGCACTCCTTGACGGTGAAAATCAAAGGGTAGCGGACGCGATTTTTGAGCAATATATGCCGAGGTTTGCCGGAGATATTCTGCCTTCCGATAATGTGGGCAGAGCACTTTCTTTGGCGGACAAACTGGATAATCTGGCAGCTACTTTCCTTCGGGGGCTCATTCCCACGGGTTCTCAAGATCCTTTTGCTCTCCGCCGGCAGACAATCGGAGCCGTACACATTCTGACAGAAGGAAAAATTCACTGGGATATCAGGAAAGGAATTCAAAAAGCTTTGGAACTGCTCCCCGGTGAGGAGGAACAAAAGAAGACAACGGCGCTGCAGGTAGAAGATTTCTTCCGTCAGAGAATTAAAACCATTCTTTTGGATCAGGGAATTGATTACGATGTGGTGGATGCCGTTCTGACCGGTGCCGTAGACGATATATATGCTGTTTTCCTGAAAGCTCAGGCTATGATTGACAGCCGTATCAAAGATGAAGAAGAGCTTCGTCAGGCTGTGACCCGTCTGGCAAATATTACAAAAGGCAAAGCAGCGGTTTCCATTTTGCCGGGACTGTTTAAAGAAGAAGCAGAAAAAGATTTGCAAGCAGCTTTCATGGCAGCTTTGAGAAAAATAGCGCCGGCCTATAAAGAATACAGATATGCCGATGCACTGCCTCATTTAAAAGAACTCACAGCGCCCATAAATGCTTATCTTGATTCCGTCATGGTCATGGTGGATGATGAAGCGATAAGAAATAACCGTATTTCTTTCCTGATCCGCATACTCCGGGTTTATCAGGACTGGGGAGATTTTACCAAGCTCGTCTGATTATTTGAAACCGTTAAATACCGTCTTTTATAAGGACGGTATTTTATTTTGCAACGGCTGATGCTTTTGATTGCAAAGTCGGAAAAACTGTTTTCTCGGGAAATGGAGAGGAAAAGATAAAAAATAGATTTTAAAAGGATTTCAGAAAAAATAAAATATTTCAAAAAAGTAAATCGAAATATTTGCATATATAGATAAAAGGTTGTATACTGAATATATCAGAAACCTGTATTTTGAAAGGAGCTAAATTATGGCATTCACATTACCGGATTTACCTTACAGCTTTGATGCATTAGAACCAATAATTGATGCTAAAACGATGGAAGTCCATCATGACAAACATCATGCCACTTATGTAAATAATTTGAATAAAGCATTGGAGAATAACCCTGAATGGGCAGAAAAATCCATTGAAGATCTGATGATTCATTTGAACGAAGTACCGGAATCCATTCGTACCGCCGTTAAAAACAACGGAGGCGGACACTATAACCACAGCCTTTTCTGGAAAGTTATGGCACCGGTGGGACAAACAGAATTAAAGGGTGAACTTTTAGACAAGATCAATTCCTCTTTCGGCTCTTTTGATGAATTTAAGAAACAATTTGCCGCTGCAGCAACCGGCCGTTTCGGAAGCGGCTGGGCTTGGCTTGTAGTTGACGGAGACAAGCTGGTTGTTACCTCCAGTGCTAATCAGGACTGCCCCTTGTCGGACGGCAAGAAACCGATTCTCTGCCTTGACGTTTGGGAACATGCTTATTATTTGAAATATCAGAATCGTCGTGCCGACTATGTCGACAACTTTTTCCAGGTAGTCAACTGGGATTATGTATCGGAACTTTTGAGCAAGGCGTAAACGATTAAAAATAAAGAGTACCGGTGAAATACCTTGTAAGGCGTTTCACCGGTACTCTTTTATAATGCTGACCGATCGACTTCGATGTGGTTGATATCCGGCAAATGAATGATGCGGTCTGCAATTTTTTCGGCCGGATATTGATTATGTGTAATGGCAATGACGGTCATATGACGGAGTTTTGCATATTTCAATACATAATTCCAGATGTGGGCCTGATTTAAAGCATCAAGCATCGTTGTCATTTCAACTGAGGGTATACATGATTGGAGGATTACAGATATAATATAGATAATGAAATTAAATTTATCGATATGAATTAATTTTGAGGTGCCGAATGGAAATCAGAGTTCTTATTTATTTTCTCATGGTGGCAAGAGAAGAAAGCATTACAAAAGCGGCAGAAGCGCTTCATATTACGCAGCCCACATTGTCGAGGCAGATTGCACAGCTTGAAAGCGATTTGGGGGTGACGCTGCTGAACCGGGGCGGTCGGAAAATTACATTGACTCAGGAAGGGATGCTTCTTCGGCGGAGAGCGGAAGAAATTGTTGCTTTGGCGGATCAGACAGAACGGGAACTGGCGGAAGCGGAAGGCAATATAGAAGGCATTGTTACCATCGGAGGCGGCGAACTTCTTGTAACGTCTACAGTGGCACAATTAATCAAAGGCTTTCGAGAAATGCATCCGCTCGTGACTTTTGATTACTACACGGGCATGACCGATCATATCAATGAAAGGATGGATCAGGGCCTGACCGACATAGGAGTTCTGGTAGAGCCTTTTGATGTGGAAAAATATGATTTTATCCATATTGAACCGAGTGCCAGATGGGGAATTCTTGTAAAAACAGATGATGTATTGGCGAAAAAGGAATTTATTTCTGCCGAAGATTTGAGAGAAAGAGACTGCATTTTACCGGGGCGGAAAAAACTGACCTCCGAATTGGAAACATGGCTCGGTTCCGTATATGATGAAATATCTTTTCCCATGACGATGACTTTGGCGGCCAATGCAGCAGCTATGGTACGGGAAGGGGTCGGTATTTCCATCACATCCGAGGGAGCAGCTCCGGTGCTGGATACCAGAGAAGTTTGTTTCAGACCGTTTAAACCGGAAATATCCATCCGTACCGTTTTGGCATGGAAACGTCATCAGCCCTTCAGCCGGGCGACGATGGCTTTTATTAAATATTTGAAAGAGAAATTACAGAAGGTATAACAAATGCTGAATTTTATCTTTGCATAACTTTCATGCTTCGGGAGCATGCATTTTAGAATTTTATAAGTATTGGATAGGAAGAAAAGAAATCTCTATAATGACCTATAAAGGGGGATGCTCCGTACATGAAAAAGGAAAATAAAAAAGAAGAAGAATTACATATCGCGGATCTTCGTAAAAAGCGTTGTCTGCTTTTGGAAGAGATTCATAAGAAGCAGCAAGAGTTGGACAGGATTGATTATCGAATTTATCAATATAAAGAAAAGATAAAAACATAATTTTTAATTTAGACAATGAAAGGAGAACTTATGGAATATGTTACATTAAATAATGGCGTAAAGATGCCGAAGATAGGGTTCGGCGTGTTTCAGGTGCCGGATCTATCCCAAGCGGAGCAGGCAGTCAGTGATGCATTGAAAGCGGGATATACCATGATCGATACGGCCGCGTCTTATTTCAATGAAGAAGCGGTGGGCGCGGCCATCAAAAACAGCGGAATCAAAAGGGAAAACTTATTTATTACAACAAAACTCTGGGTACAGGATTACGGTTATGACAATACACTCAAAGCATTTGATGTTTCCATGAAAAAACTGGGGCTGGATACATTGGATTTGTATCTGATGCACAAGCCTTACGGCGATTATTACGGTGCATGGAGAGCGATGGAACGTCTTTATAAAGAAGGAAGGATCCGCGCCATCGGAGTGACAAGCTTCTGGAATGAACGGCTGGCGGATTTATTCAATATGAATGAAATCAAGCCGGCGGTGAACCAGATAGAAACGAATGTATGGCTGCAGCAATGGGATGCGGGACGTTTTATGGAGGAGCAGGGGATACAGCATGAAGCATGGGCACCGTTTGCAGAAGGAAATAATGATGTGTTCAATGTGCCGTTATTGAAAGAAATAGCAGAAAAATACGGAAAGACAACGGGGCAGGTCATGCTGCGCTGGTTAATTCAGAGAAATGTGGTTGTCATTCCCAAATCGGTCCGTAAGGAAAGAATGAAAGAAAATCTTGATATATTTGATTTCCGTCTGGCTGAAAGCGATATGGACAAAATCAAAAGTCTGGATACCGGCAGGAGCACCATTTACGATGAGATGGATCCGAAAAATGCTTTATATATAGGAAAAGTTAAAATACATGACTAAGGAGGAGAAAATGGAATTTTTTACACTGAATGACGGAAACAAAATACCGGCGACAGGCTTCGGGACTTTTCAAATTCCTGCGGACGGAAGCACATATGATGCGGTACGGACGGCTTTGGAATTGGGGATCCGCCACATTGATACGGCAGCTGCTTATTTCAATGAAAATGAAGTCGGAAGAGCCGTAAGAGACAGCGGTATCAACAGGGAAGATATCTGGGTAACAAGCAAGATGTGGCTTCAGGATTTTGAGTATGAAGCGGCTAAAAAAGCAATTGACACATCTTTGGAAAAACTGGGATTGGAGTATATGGATCTGTACCTGATTCACCAACCTTACGGAGAAGTGGTGCAGGCATGGAAAGCCATGGAAGAAGCAAAGAAAGACGGAAAAATCCGTTCTATCGGCGTAAGCAATATGACTCCTAAAATTTGGGAAAAGTTTGTTCCCCGTTTTGATTCTCTCCCTTCGGTTAATCAAGTGGAATTCCATCCTTATTTCCAGCAGAAAGAACTCAGAAAAATCATGGATGCTCATGATGTAAGATTGGAAGCATGGGCGCCTTTGGGACAGGGAAATGCAAAACTGATGGAAGAACCGGTTATTCTTAAACTTGCAGAAAAATATGGAAAAGATGCAGGGCAGATTATTCTTCGTTTCGAATATCAGGAAGGGATTATTGTATTCCCCAAATCGGTTCGGAAAGAGAGAATTAAAAGCAATATGGAAATTTTTGATTTTAATCTGTCTGATGAAGAAATGAAGGACATGAGAGCATTGGATACGGGAAAAGGTATGCACGATCCGGATGCTCCCGGCGTGGGAGAAATGCTTTTGGCAAATTATAAAGTGCATGATTAATTTTGCAAAAAGAAGGCGGGGAAAAAATCCCGTCTTTTTTTGTGTCAATATTTTTGTCTGCTCTATATAGAACAAATTTTCGGAATTTGATGTATAATAAAAAAAAGAGAAAATTTGTTTGGTGGTGATAAACATGGAAATCGGAGAGAAGCTGAATTTGCTTGCCGATGCGGCAAAGTATGATGTATCCTGCTCATCAAGCGGTTCATCAAGAAAAAATGTCAAAGGCGGAATCGGAAACGGCCATCAAAAAGGTATTTGTCATTCTTGGACGGCTGACGGGCGATGTATTTCTCTATTGAAAATTTTAATGACAAATTCCTGTATTTATGACTGCGAGTATTGTGTTAACAGAAGAAGCAATGACAGCAGGCGTGCTTTTTTGACGCCGGAAGAAATTGTCATGCTTACGATTCAGTTTTACAGAAGAAATTATATTGAAGGTTTGTTTTTGTCATCCGGAATTATCCGTTCTCCCGACTACACGACGGAGTTATTGATTAAAACCGCTAAACTTCTGAGAGAACGGGAGAAATTCAATGGTTATATCCATATGAAAGGAATTCCCGGAACAGATCCCAAATTGCTCAATGAACTGGGATTTTATGCGGACAGAGTGAGTGTAAATATTGAGCTTCCTTCCGAGCGTTCTTTACGGCTTCTGGCTCCTCAAAAATCTAAAAGCGGTATATTGGCGCCGATGAAGTTTTTCCATGACAAAATTTTGGAAAGAAAATCGGAACGGGGAAGGAGATCTTCCGATTTCGTTCCGGCAGGACAAACGACGCAATTGATTATCGGAGCCAGTGGAGAAAGCGACAGGGATATTTTAAGGCTCACCGAAGGATTATATAAAAAAGTGGAATTAAAACGTGTCTATTATTCCGCTTATGTGCCCGTTATGAAAGGGAAAAATCTGCCGGTCATTGCAAAGCCGCCGCTGATAAGAGAAAACAGAATGTATCAGGCAGATTGGCTGCTTCGATTTTACGGGTTTTCCGCAGAAGAGATATTAACGGAAAAAGAACCGGATTTTGATATGGAACTGGATCCGAAATCTTGTTGGGCGATGCGGCATCGGGAACTTTTTCCCATAGAAATTAACAGAGCCTCTTATGAAATGATACTCCGTGTACCGGGAATAGGAGTGACGAGTGCGCTTCGAATCATGAAGATGAGGCGGTATGGAGATTTGTCGGAAGAAGAAATCCGGCGGATTGGCGTGGTGTGGAAAAGAGCGAAACATTTTATTACCTGCCGCGGCCGGTATACGGGACTGGGCGATAAAGAGACAAGATTGCTCCGGCAAGCGCTTATGTCGGAAAAAGTGAAAAGGGAGATGGAGCAGATGAGCCTGTTTTCCGGGCAGGTGTAACATGAAATATGTTTATGACGGTACTTTTTTCGGGTTTCTGACCGTGGTCTATCAGGCATATCATGACGGTGTTTCTCAAATGGAATCCATTGCTTCTTTTCAGGGAAGCAGGGATCTGTTCGGAGGAGAAATTGAAATATCCACAGATTTTACCCGAGCAGAAAAAGTAGGGGATGCTTTCCTCAGAAATTGCGGAAGAGAGGCTTTTCGCCGGCTCTATTATGCTTTTCTCTGTGATGACGGAAGTGAAAATCTGCTCTTTGAATATATCCGCAAAGGATTTTTATTGAAAAAGAATATATATGCCTATCGAAGCAATTTGTGGATGTGGGAGGTCTATACCCGCGCTCAAAAAACGGGAAATGAGGCAGAAAAATGGAGAGGGATTTTACGATTCAGCGAACTTTCGGAAGGTATGCTATACGGGACCATGAATCCGACACATAATGTACTTCCGTTGATCACGAGGCATTTCATAAAGAGATTTCCCGAAGAAGAGTGGGCCATTCATGATATACGCCGCAATGTGGCAGCCTATTACCATCAAGGGCATATGGAAATCGTAAAAGTGGAAAACCCCGTTTCTTCTCCTGCTTATAGCGGCAGAGAGAAAGATTTTCAAAGACTGTGGAGAGATTATTGGCACCATATGGCTATCAAAGAACGGAAGAATCCCGTGTTGCAGCGTTCTTTTCTTCCCAAGAAATATTGGGGCTGTCTCACGGAAATGAAATAAGAAGGTAATAAAAGTCGTCATAAGGACGGCTTTTTTATTTTGCTGAAAACTTTCTGAATATCATAATAAAAATGGTGAGTTTACGATGTAATATGCTTTTAAAGCATGAAAGAGAATATAGAGCAAGTATTGGATCTTTTCGAAATAAATCGGTATAACAGTAATCAGAAGATTTCTTTTATTGAATAATAAAGAAAGGAAAATGAATCATGAATGATATGAAAGAAAAAGTTTCGATGTTCCCCGTGGGAGAAAAAAATGATACCTATGCAAAGTATTTTACGGGACAAAGTTATTTGGCCATGCTGGTCAAGGGAAAAGTGCCTGTTGCTAATGTCACTTTTGAACCGGGCTGCAGAAACCATTGGCATATTCACCATAAAGGAGGACAAATTCTTCTTTGTGTGGGAGGCCGCGGATATTATCAGGAATGGGGGCAGCCGGCAAGAGAACTTCACCCCGGCGATGTGGTCAATATTTCACCGGAAGTGAAACATTGGCACGGAGCAGCAAAAGACAGCTGGTTTTCTCATATTGCCATTGAAGTTCCTGCAGAAGGTTCATCCAATGAATGGTGCGAAGAAGTATCCGATGAAGAGTATGGCAAACTGAAATAAGGAGATAATTATGAAACCTTGGTTAATTTTGGGATTGGCGGCAATTTTGATGATGCCCGCAGCGGCAGATGCCATAGCAGCAGATAAGGAGAACGGAAAAGTGACGGAAAAAGTAGTACAGACGGCGGGCCGGGACAGACTCGGAGATTTGGCTCCCGAATTTGCCCGCTATAATGATGATATTCTTTTTGGAGAAGTGTGGAATAAACAAGATATTTTGGATTTACGCTCCCGCAGCATGATTACGGTGGCAGGTTTGATGGGACTCGGGATAACCGACAGTTCCTTGCAGTATCACATACAAAATGCGAAAAATCACGGAGTGACCAAAAGAGAAATGACAGATTTGGTTACCCAGCTTGCTTTTTATCTGGGATGGCCGAAAGGGTGGGCCGTATTTCCCATGGTAAGAGAAGTTTATAAAGAAGATATTGACGGATTACCCTCGGAAGAAACAAGTACGGGAGAAAAAGAAGTACAGACGGCAGGGCGCGACAGACTCGGAGATTTGGCACCGGAATTTGCCCGTTACAATGACGATATCCTTTTCGGAGAAGTATGGGCAAGAAATAAAGTGTTGTCTTCCCATGACAGAAGCATGATCACCGTGGCAGGGCTTATGGGTGCCGGTATACTGGGAGAACCTTTACAGGCGCACTTGCAGTTGGGAAAATTACATGGTATTACTAAAGAAGAGATTGTTGATGAAGTGACACAGCTTGCCTTCTACACCGGCTGGCCGAAGGCATGGGCTGCCTTTGGTAAGATCCGGGAGGTATACGGAGTTGGCAGGTAAGATTCTTATTATTTATTTTTCTGTTACGTCTCATACAAGACAGGTGGCAGAATTGATTCAAAAGGCGGTGGGAGGGGAACTGGCATCCATCCGGACAAGATTTCCTTATCCCGACGATATGGATGAAATGTCGGCACAAGGACATCGGGAAGTGAATTCCGGTTTTTTGCCCGAATTAAATGATTTCCCTGTTGATATGCGAAAATATGACACCATATTTTTAGGAACGCCCGTCTGGTGGTACAGCATAACGCCTGCGATGAAGAGTTTTTTAAAGGAACATGATTTTTCCGGAAAGACGGTTTATCCCTTTGTGACCCATGAAGGAAGCGCGGGACATTCATTGAATGATTTTTCCGCCGATTTAGAGAATTGTTTTGTAAAAACAGGACTGACTGTTCGTTTCAGCGGTTCCCGGCGCATAACAAGGGCAGCTCTGATTGGAAATTGGGCAAAAGGGGCTTTGCGGAACTGATTGAAAAGGAGGAAATATGAAGATTCTGACTTTATATTTTTCTAAAACGGGACACACGAAAGCAGCGGCCGAACTGATTCATGAAACGGCAGGCGGAGATATTTATGAAATAAAAACAGAGAGAACGTATTCTGACTCTTATGGAGTCGCCGTGCTGCAAAGCGGGCTGGAAAGATTCAGAAATTCTCTGCCCGAATTGAAGGACATTCCCGATATATCGGCGTATGACACGATTTTTATCGGTTCTCCCGTATGGTGGTTCACTTTGGCACCTGCCGTCAAAGCTTTGATTGCAGAAACAGATTGGAAGGGAAAAACGGTGTATCCTTTTTTTACCAGCGGCGGACAGCCACGTCATACGGGGGATGATTTTACGGCGCTTCTTAAGAAAGCGGGAGCGGATATTCCCGATTATTTTCATATCCCTTACAAAGGAAATAAAGTGGAAAAGGAACCGGCAGAAATTGTCGGTTGGACAGAAAGAAAGCTTGAAGGTCGGTCTTGATGATTTTAAAAAAATATAAGAAAACAGTGTTTTGCTTCTTGGGAGCGGGAGCCCTTTTACTTGCAGGATGCGGGCTTTCATCAGGGGGAAGCGGTTCATCGGGAGCAGTCAAAGAAACGATGCGTCCCGAAGCGGTAAGACAATTGGTTGATGCGGACAATGCTCATAACCGGACGATTATGTTTCAGCTTCCCCGTCCAACGGAAGCCTTTGTAGAATACAGAGAAAAAGGAGCGGAAAAGATTTTTTCCGTCAAAGCATCAGGCAAGGAGCATAAAGGAAACAGAAACGTACCGGACAGCTTTATTTATACCGCTTATTTGTCAGATCTGGAAGCGGGAAAAACCTATGAATACCGTACCCGTACAGGAGACACGGTCAGTTCGTGGATGACGATGGTCATGGATAATGGGGGCGCTTTTAAAGCGATTATTTTTCCCGATTCTCAAAGTGCGGATTATTCCGGATGGGAAAAACTGGCACAAAAGGCGTATAAAGATCATTCCGATGCAGCCTTTTTCATCAACATGGGAGATCTTGTCGATAACGGGCAGGATGAATATCAATGGCAGACATGGCTCGGTTCCGTGAAAGGAATCATAGATAAAATCCCTCTTGCATCAATGATGGGAAATCATGAAGATTATTCATTGGATTGGAAAAATGCCAAACCGGAAAGATATCTGGCTCATTTTAACTATCCCGATAACGGGGACAGTGATTTCAGAAATTATTTCTATTCTTTTGATTGGGGGTCTGTTCATTTCACGGTGGTCGATACCCAGCTCAATGAATTAAAAGAATGGTATCCCGATTTATATGAACGGGAGACCAAGTGGCTTAGAGATGATTTATCGAGGACGAATAAGAAATGGAAAGTGGTCCTCATGCATAAAGATCCCTTCCAATATGCGTTCAGTCAAAGAGAAGGCAGGGAAGAAGGGTTTTCCGAAGAGGGAAAGATTTTCATGCCCGTCTATGATGAATACGGAGTCGATTTGGTTTTATCTGCCCATTTGCATACCTATCGTGATCGGGGCCGTGTCACCGGTTTTGAAAGATCGGAAAACGGGCCTTATTACATCATTACCGGAGTGGCAGGGGATGTGAGGTACCCCGGATTATGGAAAGCCCACGGGCTTGATGTGTATTATGCACCGCAGCCGGAAACGGACAACTATCTGACTATGGATGCGGATGAAAATGAATTGGTCATCACCGGTTATAGTTCCGACGGGAAAGAAATGCACAAGTCGGTTATAAAAAAATAATCTTATATCATAGAACGGTCTTTCAAAGGAAGGGCCGAGATCGGAAGAGCGTCGTG
>ERZ506960.377-NODE-377-length-18664-cov-4.54183_pt1 | contig 18664 bp, 18 predicted proteins | sample MGYA00513170_ERZ506960 | MGnify/ENA metagenome assembly ERZ506960
GGCGTTTTTTGGAAAGCAATCAATACTTCCTCTGTCTTCTTTTCTCCCCATTCACGAATCCAACGATTAGCCAGCCATTCGGGAACATTATAGACAAGGGAATAATACAAAGAGAGGTTCTCTTCTTTTTGGGGCAATATAAAATTATCTTTATTTCTTATATAATTTCGAAGTATTCCGTTGATAAATTTGGAATTTCCTAAATGAGTGACTTTTTTAGATATTTTTACGGTTTCATTGACCGCTGCCGATTCCGGTATCCTATCCAAATAAATCAACTGATATAATCCGAGCGAGAGAAGAATGCGTACTGCAGGATCTATTTTTTTTATCGGCCGGCTGCTTAATTGCCCGATCACCCACAATAAATAGTTATAGTTTCGGCAAACACCGTAAACCAACTCTGTCAGAAGATGCCTTTCTTCTTTCTTCAGAGAGAATTTACGCAGTATATTTTGAATGATTAGATTTGTATAACCGTCTTTTTCGAAAATTTGAAATAAAGCTTCATAAGCAAAGAGTCTTGCAGATTTAATTTTTTCAGAAGACGAACCGGTCATTCTCTTTCACCTGATATCCATTGATAAAATCTGCCGCTTTCATCTGTTTATGATTTTCCGGCTGAAGATCTGTGATATAAATAATTCCGTCAGAAGCGGCAATACCTATATTTCCATCTTTAACGGAAACAACATCGCCCGGCGTATAAGAGGAAGTATCAAAACTCTTATAAAAAGCTTTGTGAATTTTGATCCGTTTGCCTCTGAAAAAAGTATATGTCCCGGGATTGGGATACATACCGCGGATTAAAGCATCTAAAATAATCGCAGGCTTGGACCAATCTATATGACCCATATCTTTTGTGACTTTTTCCGCATAAGTTGCCTTTTCGTGATTCTGAGGGACTGCGTTAGATAATGCCTCCGGCAAATCATCCATAACATGAATCAATTCTTCGGCGCCCAAGAGCGAAAGAGCATCAAATAATTCTCCTGCCGTCATATGTTTCCCTATTTCTATTTCTGCCATCGTCACGATATCACCGGTATCCATTCCGGAATCCAGCCTCATAATCGTGATACCTGTTTTTTCTTTTCTGTCGATAACGGCTCTCTGTATGGGAGCAGCACCGCGATATTCGGGAAGAAGAGAGGCATGTACATTGATCGCTCCATATCGGGAAGCTTCTATAACTTCTCCGGGCAATATTTTCCCGTAAGCAATCACGATAATGATGTCGGGCTTTATTTTTTTTAATTCGTCAATTACCGCTTCATCTTTAAATGTAATCGGCTGATAAACGGGAATATTATTTTTTATCGCCAGTTCTTTTACCGGAGAGAAGGTGATCTTTTTCCCTCTCCCGTTAACTTTATCCGGCTGAGTATAGACAGCAACCGGTACATAGTCTCTTCTGCAAAGCATATCTAAAGATTTTGCCGCAAATGACGGTGTTCCCATAAAAACGATTTTATACGGATTCTTCATTTGATCCTTTTCCTTTATGAAGTGTAGTTGCTTTTTCAATAAATAAAATCCCATTCAAATGGTCGGTTTCATGTTGTATGCACCGGGCTAATAAACCGGAAGCCTTTTTTTGTTTTTTCCTGCCGTGTATATCAAAATATTTGACGGTAACTTTTTCATAACGTTCGACTTCACCGTACAAATCGGGTACAGAAAGGCAGCCTTCCGTATCACTTGCCATTTCATCCCCATCGGGTGTCCATTCGGGATTTATGTATGCTTCAAACCCGGATTCTCCATCATCTGCTACAAAAACTCTTTGAGAAACTGCAATCTGTGGTGCAGCAAGGCCTACTCCATCAGATTCATACATCGTTTTTTTCATGGTGTTTACTAAAAATTTTAATTTTTTATCAAAAGTAACAACCGGTTTTGCCACTGCTTTTAAAATAGGATTTCCTGCTTTTATAATTTCACTCATTTTTATCTTCCTTACTTTTTCTTTATCCTATATAGGATCTACATCTATAATTATAGCATTCTCTTGAAAGAGAGCTGATTCTCTCATAAGCATTTTCAGTTTTGACAAATCCTTTCCCTTAATTAAAAGAGAAATGTAATAATAATCTCTGATCTTTTTTATCGATTCTTCATAAGGCGGAGTTGTTGTGACGGAAGGAACGGCTCTGCTTATATTTCTGAGAAACCATTTATAAATCTTCTCTGCTTGTTCCTTCGCTTTCATTTCATTTTTATTAAAACAGGTAATTTTCATCATGCGGACAAATGGCGGATAATTCAATAATTTTCTGAATTCTATTTCATTTTTATAAAACTCTTTATAGTCCTGATGTGCCGCCGCTTGGATAGCATAATGTTCGGGATTAAAAGTCTGTAATATAACCTGTCCCTGTTCTCTGTCCCTTCCTGCCCGTCCCGCACATTGAGTGATCAGATTGAAAGTTTGTTCCGCTGCCAGATAAGTAGGCATATTCAATATATTGTCCGCCGCTATAATACCTACCGTTTCAACATCGGGAATATCATGTCCCTTGGCCACCATTTGTGTCCCGAATAAAATATCAAATTTACCGTTTCTGAAATCATTCAGTATACGGGAGGCTTCATGTTTTCCGGCGGTACTGTCTATGTCAAAGCGCTGACACTTCGCTTCAGGCAGTACCCTCTTCAAATCATCTTCTATGCGCTGCGTTCCTTTGCCCAAGAATAAAATCTTTTCAGATCTGCATTTCGGACACATCATCGGAACGGAAAAGGAATTTTCACAATAATGACACTTCAATCGTTGTGTATCTTTATGGTAAACCAAAGAAACATCACAATGAGGGCATTTAAATATATGCCCGCAGTTTTCGCACATGAGTGTGGTGGCAAATCCTCGTCGGTTCAATAAAAGGATTGCTTTCTTTTTATTTTTTATGGTTTGATGGAGCAGATTGATTAACGATTCGGACAAATTACTTTCAAGACCTTTTCGATATTCATCTCTCATATCACACAAATAAATTTTCGGCAGCGGTGTGTCATGGATGCGATGTGTAAGCTCTATCAGTTTAATCTTACCTTGCAGGGCTGCATAATAGGTAGAAACAGAAGGCGTAGCCGCCCCCAATACGATTGGGCACCCATAAGTCACCGCCATAAACTTGGCCACATCCCTTCCGTTATATCGAGGCCCGTCGCTTTGCTTATAGGAGTAATCATATTCTTCATCAATAATAATCAGTTTTAAATTGTTAAAAGGCATAAATAAAGCGGAACGAGAACCGATAATGATGTTGCTTTCTCCATTAGCAATCCGCTGTCTGTTATTATATCTTTCCCCTTTACTTAAATTGCTGTGCATAAAGACAACTTTGTCACCGAAACACTTTGCAAAATAAGAGACCATTTGGGTTGTAAGAGCAATTTCAGGCACTTCAATCAAAACAGATCCGCCAAGGGACAGTGCATGCCGGGCGGCGCGAAGATATATTTCCGTTTTCCCGCTGCCGGTGATCCCATGAAGCAAAATTCCTTCGTAAGATTTCTTATCTATGGAATCAGAAATTGTTTGTATCGCCTGTTCCTGTTCTTCCGTAAGTTTTATTTCTCTGTCAACTATTTCTTCTTCGATTAAAGAAACGGTATCCTTTTTTTTATAAAAAAGACGGCCGAAACCTTTTTCACAAAAAGATTTGATAACAGCTGATGAAAACCCCGAATTTATCAATTGCGATACTTCTATTTCTTTATATCCATCCACATATTCCGCCAATTTTCTTTGTTTGGGACTTCTTGACAAACTTTCTGTTTCCGTCGGATGACATACTTCCATCCACTTGCTCAGCGGTTGTTTATGGACGGCAGTCAATGATTCTGATTTTATCAAAAACCCTTTTTTTACATAATCAGAGATTAATTCTTTTCCCCAGATGACAGATGCATCTTCCTCGGATATAACAGAAACAGAAGTGTCAACCAGTCCTGCTATATTTTCCACGGATTCTGCCCGATCCCATAAAATTTGATAATAAACAGAAGTTTTAATTCCTTTTTTATCAATCAGAAACAATCGAAGAGCCTCAATATAGGTACACATATAATATTGAGAAATCCAAAATGCAATCTTCATCATCTTTTCGCTGAACCAAGGAAAAGAGTCCAACACCGAATGAATATTAAGTATTTTATAAGATATATTTTTTATATCTTCCTCATGACAGGAAATAATAATACCTTCTTCCAATTTTCCTGCAAAAGGAACTATGCAACGCCATCCGGGACCGATATTTTTAAGTTCGGGAGGTATTTTATAAGAAAAAGTTCTGTTTAAATGTTTGGACGGCCGATTAATAAGCACTTCAGCAACAGTTTCCAATGTTCACGCCCCTTACGCAAAATATCTTTTATAACTCTAGTTTTTACATTATAAAATATTTGTATTGTTTATTATATCACATCTATAAAATTAAATATAAAAATACTACAGCAACATCACCTGTAGTACCTTTATATTTATCATTATACTGTTTAAATTATAATCCTGTTTCTTTTTTCAATATTTCTACTTTATCCAAGTGCTCCCAAGGCAAATCTATATCCGTTCTTCCAAAATGTCCGTATGCGGACGTTTGTTTATAAATGGGACGTCTCAAATGAAGCATATCAATAATTCCTGCCGGACGAAGTTCAAAATTATTTTCTATTAAAGAAACTATTGTTTCATCATCAATTTTTCCCGTTCCGAAAGTATCGACAAAAACAGAAACCGGTTTTGCCACCCCGATGGCATAAGCCAATTGAATTTCACATTTATCAGCAATTCCTGCCGCCACAATATTTTTAGCTACATAACGGGCTGCATAGGCTGCAGAACGATCCACTTTGGTGGGATCTTTACCGGAAAAAGCTCCCCCTCCGTGACGAGCCATTCCTCCATAGGTATCAACAATAATCTTCCTTCCCGTCAATCCTGCATCTCCCTGAGGTCCGCCGATAACAAATCTTCCCGTGGGATTGATAAGATATTTTGTTTGATCATCAATAAATTCTTTCGGTATAACCGCTTTGATGACATGTTCAATCATATCCTTGTGAATGGTTTCCTGTTCTACATCAGGATTATGTTGTGTTGAAATAACAATAGTATCAATTCTGACCGGCTTGCCGTCATCATATTCTACAGTGACTTGTGTCTTTCCGTCAGGACGAAGATAAGTAAGCTCTCCCGTTTTTCTGACCTCTGCCAAACGGCGAGATAAACGATGTGCGTAGGCAATCGGCAGCGGCAGATATTCCGGCGTTTCATTGCAGGCATAACCAAACATCATTCCTTGATCTCCGGCGCCTATATCATACTGATTAATCTGCTTTTTCTTTGCTTCCATAGAGCAATCCACACCCATGGCAATATCGGGAGATTGTTCATCTAAAGACACCAAAATAGCACAAGTATCACAATCAAGTCCGTAACGGCTGTCGGTATAACCTATATCTTTAATTGTTTTACGAACAATCCGAGGAATATCTATTTTTGCAGTCGTAGATATTTCACCGAATATATGAGCCTGTCCGGTTGTTACAATCGTTTCACAAGCAACTCGTCCATTCGGATCTTGTTCAAAAATCGCATCCAAAATAGCATCTGAAATTTGATCCGCCATCTTATCGGGATGTCCTTCAGTCACCGATTCGGAAGTAAATAACATTTTTTTAGGCATATTGCCCTCCTCATAAATACATCCAATAAAAAAATCCTCCGCGCAGGGAGGATAACCTCTCATCTGCCAGCATTTGCTGATGGAATTAGCACCTTTTCCATATACGGGAAGGTTGCTGCAGCTTCATAGGGCCAAATCCCTCTGCTGCTCTTGATGAGTTATTTTGATATTATATCATACTTGTTGTATTAATAAAAGATTGACATAAGAAATAATTCTTATAATTTTTCCACAATTTTCTCGATAATAATTTTCCCCAAATCTTCTTTTGTCATCTTGGGATATTGTTTCATTGTACCGTCTTTATATAAGATGGAAACAATATTTGTAGGAACATTAAAGCCTGCCCCGGGCATTGCCACATCATTTGCTACAAGCATGTCCAGATTTTTTCTTTTTACTTTCTCGAGTCCGTGCTTAATTACATCATTGGTTTCTGCTGCAAAGCCGACAAGAAATTGATGTGTTTTTTTCTTTCCCAGTCCAAATAAAATATCCGGATTCAATTCCAATTTAATATCCAAGGAATCATTTTCTTCTTTTTTGATTTTCTGATTCGCTTGATTGACAGGACGGTAGTCGGAAACGGCTGCCGCCATAACGACCACGTCAGAGGACTCATAATATTTATTCATTGCCGCATCCAATTCACGGGCATCTTGAACATAAATCATATTCACATCTTTCGGAACAGGTAAATCCTGAGTACAGCTGATCAAAGTGACTTCTCCGTCTTCCATGGCTGCCGCCTTGGCAATGGCATATCCCATTCTGCCGCTGGAACGATTTCCGATATATCGCACAGGATCAATATTTTCTTTGGTTCCTCCAGCACTTACAATAATTTTCTTTCCCCTCAATAAATGCCGGCTGAAAAGAATTTTTTCCATCTGCTCCATAATGGTTTCCAATGCGGGGAATCGGCCCTTCCCTTCGGTATTGCAAGCAAGGTGTCCGCTTTCAGGTTCCACAAACTCATATCCGAAGTTACGGAGTTTTTGAATATTTTGTTGTACAATCGGATTATCATACATATTCGTATTCATGGAAGGCACAAAAAGGACCTTGGCTTTCGTTGCCATAATAGTGGTGGAAAGCATATCATCGGCAATCCCGTTTGCCACTTTCCCTATAATGTCCGCTGTTGCAGGGGCAATAACAAAGATATCTGCCATTTTTGCTAAAGCAATATGTTCTACATCCCATTTGTAAATATTGGAAAACATATCTACAGTCACATCATTACCGGAAAGTTCTCCAAATGTAATCGGTGTCACTAATTTTGAAGCATGTTCCGTCATTATGCAATGGACATCGCCGCCGCGCTGACGAAGCTGACTGACCAATCCCGCCGCCTTAAACGCGGCTATTCCACCGCAGATACCTACAACGATATGTTTATTTTGAAACATCATGAAATCCTTTCAAAAAATATATTCTTTGAATTTCAAAAAGCCGGTATAGGCCGGCATATATTATTATTTCTTGTCTTCAGAATAACTGATTTTGTTGTTATATATTTCTTCTAAAGCCAAGGTGACGGATTTCTTCCCTGTATCATCCAACAGCGGCAGCGCACCGTCAGTTAATTCTCTGGCTCTCAATGCTGCCAATGTAACAAGGGTATACTTGGTATCCACTTTTTTTACCAAAGCATCAATGGAAGGATAACACATCATTTTAAAGGGACCTCCTTATTTATATACTGCCGAAAAATCGTTTCCACATGATTTTCATTCCTGGATAATTTACATTTTTCTGCTTCCAAAATAGCGCACGCTTTACAAACCGCATCTTCCAAGACATCATTTACTATTATGTAATCGTATTTATGCGCCATGGACAACTCCTTGGTAATCTCAGCTAAGCGCTTCTGTATGACATCTTCCGAATCGGTGCCTCTTCCATGCAATCTTGCAGAAAGAGTTTCCAAAGACGGTGGGACAATGTAAACAAATATACCCTTGGGATATCTTGCTTTGACTTGCATCGCTCCTTGAATATCAATTTCCAACAATACCGATTCACCTGATTCAATCAGATCAAGAACTCTCTTTTTAGGAGTTCCGTAATAGTGATCATACACTTTCGCATATTCTAAAAAAGCATCTTGTTCAATCAGATTTTTAAATTCTTTATCGGTACGGAAAAAGTAACTGACACCTTCCGTTTCTCCCTGTCTCGGTTTCCTTGTCGTCATGGAAATAGAATAGTGCAGGTCGGGATACATCTTCCGAACGGCATTACAAATAGTCCCCTTCCCTGCACCGGAGGGGCCTGAAATAACAAGCAATATCCCTTCGTCTTTTTTTTGTTCCCCCATATCAACCTTCTTCAGACGATTCGGTTACAACGGTATCTTTATTCATTAAGCGATGAGAGATGGTTTCCGGCTGTACTGCAGAAAGAATAATCTGCCCGCTGTCCATAATTAAAACGGCTCTGGTCTTGCGACCGTAAGTAGCATCAATCAATTCTCCTTTATCACGGCAGTCTTGAATCATTCTTTTTACAGGGGCCGACTCCGGACTGATAATTGCAATCACCCTGTCTGCTGCCGCCATATTGCCAAAACCGATATTAATAAGTTGAACTCCCATTTTCTTCTCCTTACTCAATATTTTGAACTTGTTCTCTTATTTTCTCAAGTTCAGTTTTGATCATTATAACACAATCGATCACATCGATGTCACTTGCTTTGGAAGCGGTTGTATTAATTTCACGATTCAGTTCCTGTAACAAGAAATCTAATTTTCTTCCCACCGGATCAGCACTGTCAAGAGCCGCTTCAAATTGAGTCAGGTGACTTCCGAATCGGACCAGTTCTTCTGTATAATCTGTTTTCTCTGAATAAATAGCCACTTCTTCCAAAAAACGTCTTTCATCAATCGGTTCGTGAATATCATCCAATAATTTTTTCATTCTTGTACGAAGCCGTATTTCATAATCGGCAACAACCTGTTCTTGTTTGCTTTCCAGAAATTTCAGTTTCTCTTGTAAGAGCTGCAGCCGATTTTTCAAATCGACGACCAAATTGTTTCCTTCCTCAATTCGCATCCGGCAAAGTTCTTTCAAAGCATTTTGAACGGCCTCTTTTACAAGAGGAATCAATTCTTCGTCGGTGATTTTATCTTTCTTAACATGTAAGAACGGTACGGGAAGGGCAAGTAAATCTGCTATAGATGGTTTTCTATCTTTTATTTCATCCATCTTGCGAATTTTCTTTAATGTTGTTATATAGGCTTCCAGTAACTCTTTATCCATGGATACGCTGATGTTTTGATTGCCTTCCGCTGTTTCAAAGGAAAGGCTGACATACATTTTTCCCCGATTGACCTGTTCCTTTATCAGTTGTTTGGCACTTTCCTCAACCATGGCAGAAAAATGATCCGATCTCATATTTATTTCTAAAAATCGACTGTTCACAGTCTTAATTTCTGCTGTTACCGTTCCTTTGACACCGGCAGCTGTACCTCGTCCGAAACCGGTCATACTTTTCATATTTATATCCTTTCACAAAAAAACAAAACGATAAAAATCTATCAGATAAAATAAATTCCTTCGAATACTTTTTCGGCCGGGCCTGTCATGAATACCGATTCTGTCCTGTCTCCGCTCCATGCGATATGGAGTTTTCCTCCATCCAGCAATACATCTGCTTCTTTTTCCACAATTCCGTTCAATATGGCAGCTACAACGGCAGCACATGTGCCGGTACCGCAGGCCAACGTAATTCCGCTGCCCCTTTCCCATACACGCATACGCAAGGTATTTTTATTCAGCGGTTGAACAAATTCTACGTTAGTTTTATTGGGAAAAAATTCATTTGTTTCCAGACGGGGACCGATTTCCGATAAAGGAATTTTTTCCACATCTTCAGTAAAAATAACCATGTGCGGATTTCCCATGGATACACAGGTTATCTTATACTCTGTACCGTCCTTGTCTTTGATTCCTTTATTGATAATTTCGCCTTCCCCCATGCGGATGATCGGAATTTCTGCCGCTTTCAGATGCGGGACCCCCATTTCCACTCTTACATTTCCATCACTGAGAATTTCAGGATATAAAATTCCCGCACCGGTTTCCACGGAAAATACTTTTTCTTTTACCAACCCCAATTCATGGGCCCATTTGGCAAAAGCACGTATACCGTTGCCGCACATTTCTGCTTCACTTCCGTCACTGTTAAAAATACGCATTTTCAAATCAGCTTTATCGGAAGGTAAAATAAAAATAATACCGTCTGCTCCGACACCGAAATGACGATCACAAATTAAAGTCGTTTTATCGATAATAGGATATATATCAAGATCCATGGCATTTACAAAAACAAAATCATTGCCGCAAGCTTGCCATTTTGTAAATTTCACAAGGTATCCCTCCTTTATTGTAAGTATTCATTATTATATCATTTTTACTCTGTAGAATCGAATGATGTGACTTATCTTCGGCAAATTTTATGATATACTTACGTAAACAGTGAAAGGAGGCTATCCATGCAAATTGACAGTGCTGCACTTCATATCATTGTAAAATGTCTTATAAATAAAATTATTCCTTCCCAAGTCAGACAAATTCGTCAAATAGATAATCGAATTATGGATATTGAACTCTTTTGTCCCGACGCAAAGCCGGTGCATTTGATTTTTGATACGTATCGTCCTGTTGTGTATCTGATGGAAAAAAATAAGAAAGAAAATATTTATTCTCCGTCACAAACATTTTGCATGACCTTAAGAAAACATTTGGAAGGATCCCGTCTTTCCTCTATTGAACAGATAAATTTTGATCGCCTTCTAAAATTTAATTTTGATCGAATTGAAACGGCAGGAGAAATCATTACGAAATCTCTTTATGCCGAATTGATTCCTTCTGCACCAAATCTTATTCTGACAGAAAAAAATATAATCATTGATGCCTCCCTCAAAGGTAAAAAGATGGATCGTTTTCTTATGAACGGCCAACCTTATGCACTGCCTTCCAATTCTTCCCGAATGAATATAATGGAATTTACAGAGGGCGAATTATTTGAAATTTTTATTTTTAACAAAGAAAGAGAAATTTCACTTCAAGATTATCTCTATACTTCTTTTCAGGGATTCAGCCATTGGCTGATGACGGAATTATGTCACCGACTTTCAATTGCACCTTCCGTTACTCTTTCCACTCTAACGGATGAACAAATTCATTTGTTATCAAAAAACACTTTTTTGATGGCTCAAGATATAAAAAATTCCACAGAATTATATATCCATTCTTATCATCAGAAATCAATCATAAGTCCCCTAAAACTCTCATTTGCTCAATTTATAAAAACCGTCTCTCCTCTGGAATGGTTGGAACAAGAAATCAAAAACGAAGGAGATGTTTTTTCTGTAGAGACAAAGGAGCTTCACAAACAGATCCGTTCTCTTCTAAAAAAGGAGGAACGAAAGATAATCAAGATCAATCGTGAAATGGAAGAAACAAATAAAACGGAACAATATAAACTTTGGGGTACATTGCTCTCCATTTATGCTTATGAAAAAATAAATGGACGAAAAGAAATAACGGTCAGCAATCTTTTTGAAACCCCTGCAACAGATGAAAAAATTCCGGTAAACCCTTTATATTCCATGGCAGAAAACAGTCAATTCTATTTTAAAAAATATGCAAAAATGAAAACAAGGCTGACCATCGGAAAAGAAAAGGCGGAAGAATGTCTGATGAAGATCAAATATTTAAATAATCTGTCCTATTTCTGCGATACTGTCAGTTCCAAGGAAGAATTAAATACTTTAAAAGAAGAATTGAAAAGCAGCGGTATCGATAAGATATTAACCAAAAAAATCACCGGGAAAAAAGAAAACAGTCCCTCTTTATCTTCTTTGGAAATTGACGGTTTTAAAATATTCATAGGGAAAAATAATATTCAAAACGAGTTTTTGACACTTCATAAAGCCAAAAAAAATGATTTATGGTTTCATGCAAAAGCCATCCCCGGCTCTCATGTGGTAATAGAAACAGAGAATCAAATTGTCTCGGAAAAAACCATAGAAAAGATTGCCTCTTTGGCTGCATTTCACAGTAAGGGGAAAGATTCCGGCAAGGTAGATGTAGATTATACACCGATCAAGTATGTAAAGAAAATTCCGGGCGGTCCTCCCGGAATGGTCAGCTACACTCACCAGCATACTGTCGTGGTTGTTCCGCAAGAATATAAAAATTAATACGATTTCAATTCAATAAAAATAAAATGCACTTAGAATTACGGTAAACTCTGAGTGCATTTTTTAATGTATCGTATGAAAATAAATACGGAGAAAAATTTATTATTTTAAATGAGATCTCCGTAATTTTCCAACATTTGACGAACCTTATCTCTTTCTTCATCATTCGGTTCCACCATAGGAAGTCTGAAATATCCCCCCGGCTGTCCTATGAGATTGACCGCTGTTTTAATGGGAATCGGGCTTGCCGTAAAGAACATACCTTTCATAATGGTATACATTTTTAAATGAAGTTTTCTTGCCGATATCAAATCACCTTTCTGAAAAGCATCTATCATTTTGAGCAAGTCATCACCGATAACATGACTTGCCACGGATATAACCCCTACGCCGCCGAGGGAAAGAACGGGCAAAGTAAATGAATCGTCACCGCTGTAAATCATAAATTCTTCCGGAAGAATCATCTTTTCTTTTGATAATTGATCCCAGCTTCCCGTAGCATCTTTTATTCCTACGATATTGGGACAAACATCAACCAGCCTTTTTATTGTTTCCGGCAAAATACCGGTTCCCACTCGTCCCGGAACATTATATAAGATGATGGGCATTTCAGTGGCACAGGCTATTCTTTTAAAGTGTTGAAATATCCCTTCCTGATTCGGTTTGACATAAAAAGGAACAATGGCAAGGAATACATCAACTCCCGTTTTTTCCGCTTCTTTCATAAAAGAAATCGTTTCATCTGTACTGATGGTACCGACATTTCCCATGACGGGTACTTTTTTACCTGCTGAATTTCGTCCCACTGCATCAACTACGGAGCGGTAAAGTTTTAACTTCTCCTCACAACTCATAGTGGCTCCTTCACCGGTGGTACCCCCTACAAGGATCCCCTCTGAACCGTGCTCGATCAAATATTTCGCCAGTCGGACAGCACTTTCATAATCCACATCTCCATTTTCTTTAAAAGGAGTCACCATTGCCGTAATTAATCGTCCGAATTTTGCAACTGCCATAATAATTTCCTTCTTTCCGCATTTATTTCAAAGATCAGAGCATGTCATGATTGATCATATATTCTGCAATCTGAAGAGTATTCAGTGCAGCACCCTTTCGGATTTGATCACCGCAAACCCATAAATTAATTCCATGATCATTATACAAATCTTTACGAATTCTTCCTACTGCCACATCAGTTTTATCCGAAGTATCTAAAGGCATGGGGTATATCTGATTGGCAATATCATCTGTCAGAACTACGCCTTCAAAATTCTCAATGGCTTTTTTCACCTGCTCTGTCGTGACGATATCTTCCGTTTCTATATAAATGGATTCCGCATGGCTTCTTATGACGGGTACACGGACGGCCGTAGGAGTTATGGCAATTGTATCGTCATGAAAAATTTTATGCGTTTCATTGACCATCTTCATTTCTTCTTTAGTGTATTCATTATCAAGAAATACATCAATTTGAGGTATTAAGTTATAAGCTATTTGATAATGTTTCGGTAAACTTGAGGACGGGAGAATTTTCGGTTCATAAGTTTTTCCCTCCGCTGCCGCGGCCGTTTCTTCAAGCAGTTCATCAATACCGTCCTTCCCTGCTCCCGATACAGCCTGATAAGTGCTTACGATAATTTTCTTTATGGGAGAAATATCATGAATCGGCTTTAATCCCATAAGCATAATAATCGTCGAACAATTCGGATTGGCAATAATCCCTCTGTGCTTGGAAATATCTTCCGGATTGATTTCGGGAATAACAAGAGGCACCGCGGGATCCATCCGGAATGTACTGGAATTATCGATGACTACTGCACCTCGTTTAACTGCTTCCGGTGCTAAAGTTTCACTGACTTTCCCTCCGGCAAACAGTGCGATATCAATTCCTTCAAATGATTCCGGTTTTGCTTCTTCCACAATATAAGTTTTACCGCATACTTTTAATTCTGTTCCTGCCGACTTAGCAGATGCCAAAAGTTTCAAAGATGTAAAAGGAAAATTTCTTTCTTCCATCAGTCGGATAAATTCTTGTCCGACTGCGCCGGTAGCGCCGAGGATTGCAACATTAGGAATTTTTCTCATAACGACACCTCAATCTAAATAATTTTCAAGTCCATAAACAAGTCCTTGCGTTTTTATTACTTTTTTACAAGCCAATACAACACCGGGCATAAAAGATTTTCTATCTAAGGAATCATGACGAAGTGTCAATGTTTCTCCAAAACCGCCGAAGAGAACTTCCTGATGTGCTACATAACCGGGAAGTCTTACACTGTGAATAGGAATTTCTTCGTATATTCCGCCTCTGACCCCGGGCAGACTTTCCTTTGTTTCATCTTTCTCCGGATCGGAAATTCTTGCTTTTGCCATTTTTTCTGCCGTTAATTTAGCTGTTCCGGAAGGAGCGTCAAATTTATGATTATGATGAAGTTCTATAATTTCCGCATTGGGCATATATTTTACGATTTCAGCAGACACTTTCATTAATAATACAGCTCCGAGGGAAAAGTTAGGCGCGATAAGACAATTGGCATGATGACTTTCGGCAATTTTTGAAAGTTCTTCTCTTTGTTCCGCTGTAAGACCGGTTGTCCCGATCACCATGTTTACTCCGGCACCGAGAACCATTTTAGCATTTTCATAAATGACTTGGGGTGAAGTAAAATCAACAACAACATCCGGTTTGCTTTCCTTAAGTGCCTCCGGCAAAGAGGACGCTATCAAAATATTTTTTGTTCCTATTCCTGCAACTTCGCCGACATCCCGTCCTGCATATTTAGGGTCTACCGCACCGACAAGTACAAGTCCATCTTCTTTCTCAACAGTCCGAACTACCTCACTGCCCATTCTTCCGCTGGCACCGTTTACTAAAATTTTGATCATAGTAAACCCCTTTCTTTATTAGTCATCACCATATTCAAAAGATTTTGAATATCAAAATAAATTCTTTTTCCGGTACAATTATTATTTATATTTAATTATTGATAAGTTTATCCATTTCTAAAGCTGCTTGAATCGCACTTATGGAAGTTGCAGTTCCTGAAATCATTTGAGCCACATTTTCAATATGTTCTTTTTCATTAAGAAGCACCGCTTTTGAAGAAGTTTGTCCTCGAGAAATGATTTTTTCTATTTTGTAGTGCTTATCGGCGATACTCGCCGTTTGCGGCAAATGAGTGATCACAAGTACCTGTATACTTCGAGCCAGTTCTTTAATTTTTTTTGCGACCTGCAACCCCACTTTCCCACTTATTCCGACATCTATTTCATCAAAAACCATCGTTTGGTGCTTTAATAAATCAGCCGTAACAATTTCCACAGCCAAAGCGATTCGGGAAACTTCACCGCCGGAAGCGGTTTCTCTCATGGAACGGAGCGGTTCACCTACATTGGCAGAAAAATAAATCTCCATTTCTTCTTTTCCCGTCGGAGTCGGAACAGTGGAAGGAACTAAATGAAGGGACATGGCAGCATTTTCCATTCCTAAGTCATGAATGACGGAAACTATTCTTTTTATCAAGTCATTACCTGAAGAAAGTCTGAGTTCATTTAGTTTTTTCGCTTTCTCCATGACCTGCTTTTCCAACTCTTTCAGCCTGTTTCTCATATGGCTGTTTTCATAAATCATATCTTTCAGATAATTATATTCTTCTTCCGCTTTTTTCTCATAAGCAATCACGTCCGACAAAGCAGGCCCGAATTTTCTCTTCAACTCCAATAAAGTTTCACTTCTTGACTGAAGTGTTGCTAATTCTTCTTCTGAAAAATCCGAGTCGGCAACATAACTTTCCAATTCACCCACCACATCTTCTATCGTATAAACCGCCGAATTTATCGATTCTCCTATTTTCTCGATATTCTTGTCATATTTTGCAGCGGAAAAAACCTGTTTGGATGCCATTGCCAATTCATCCTGCACCGTCCCTTCCCGAGTAAGCAGTGACAGCGCATCATGAAGTGAATTAATAATCCTTTCGTGATTTTGTAAAACGGTTAAACGTTCTTCTATTTCTTCATCTTCACCTTCCGTGATTTCCGCATCATGAATTTGTTGTAATTCCCATTCCAAAATATCAAGGCGGCGTTCATTCTCCTGCTTTCGGGAATCGAAATCATCAATTGTATTTTTTAACTGTTCCCATTTTTTATATATTTCCTTATATTCATGTCGAAGGTTCTGTATTGGGGAAGATGAATTATCTACAACGGTTTCGCAATATTCGGCCGATAAAAGTTCAAAAGTATCATTTTGTTCATGTAATCTGACCAGTTTTCGTCCAACCGTCTCTAACTGTCTGACTGTACAAAAGTTACCGTTAATGGTGCAGACTCCGCGACCGGAACGATTTAATTTGCGGGTTAAAATAATTTCCTTATCATCAGAGTTAAATCCTAATTCGGAAAGAAGAGCATTGATTTCGGAATCTGCATAAAAGATCCCCTCCACCTGAAAGAAATCGGCGCCGGTTCTAATCAAATCTGTTCTTGCCCGACGTCCCGTCAGAATAGCAAGAGCATCAACCAATATGGATTTACCGGATCCTGTTTCTCCCGTAAAAACGGTGGTTTTATCAGATACTTCAATGACGGTATCTTCAATAATCGCAAAATTTACAATATGCAAACTCTGAAGCATACGGCCTCCTATGCCTGCAACAGTTCCTCAATATGTTTTTTAAAAGACTCTACCCCTTCGGGGGTTTTTGCGATGACCAAGATCGTGTCATCTCCTGCCAATGTTCCCATAATATCATCAGACTTTTCCTGGTCAATTACCGACGCCACTGCCTGCGCGGATCCCGGCAAAGTATGAATCACTATAAAATTTAAACTGCTGTCTATTTTGGTAATAGCTCCTTGGAAGAGAAGTGCCGTATGATTTCTGGAAATCATATTTGACTTTTCTGTAGGTAATGCATATCTGTAGCGTCCGTCTTCATACGGTATTTTAACAAGCATCATCTCTTTTATATCTCGTGAAACCGTTGCCTGTGTTACTGCAATACCTTCCTTTTGAAGAGCCGATGCCAGTTCTTCCTGTGTTTCTATAATTTGACTTTGAATAATTTCCTTGATTTTCATACTTCTATATCTTTTCATAGTTCCCCCTATGGAAAATCATTTATAGTTTGTTTTTTATTTTATAGTATTTAATGCATAAGGTCAACGAATATTGCATAAAAATGAAAGCCGGACAGCTCTTGTACAAGCAATGAACCATGTATGGTTTAATTTTGATCGTCCCGTCATTTCCATCAAAGCAAAATAAAAAGACTGACCCGTCAGTAGGAGGTCCAGTCTCAAACGATTTTTTCTATTTCTGATAAATATATCATGAAAGATAAATCAATATCAGCTTTATTTAAGTTTTATTTCTCCTTCATTTATTATTATTTTTTGCTCTTTTAACAAATGACCGAGAGCTCTTTTAAATGCGGCCTTACTCATTCCCAAATTCATTTTGATGAGAATCGGATCGCTTTTGTCGTTATAGGGCAGAATTCCTTCGTGCTTTTCCATGAAAGATATTAATGTTTCCATATCACCGTCCATAGCTTTTTCTTTAGTCGGACGAAGAGAAATATTGACATTTCCGTCTTTGCGTATAAAAGTTACACGTCCTGACAATTCTTGTCCCAATTTAAGTATGTTAGGAAAATCACTCTTGTGAAGAAACCCAATCCAACGTTCACGAGTAATCATAAAAGCTCCCTGATCGGTCTTATTGTATATTGTACCTTTGATGGTATCTCCTTCTTTAATACCGCTGCAAGGTCTGGAAAGCGCCTTCATTTCATCATCTACATATGTAGTTACCGCCAGCCGTCCGGTTTTATCTTGATATAGTTTAATCCAAATTTTCTGTCCTTTTTGAACAGGCTCAATCATTTCAGAAAACGGAAGAAAGATTCCCCGTTCCGTTCCCACATCTACAAAAGCGCCAAAGCGGGTTGTAAGCATAACTTCGGTATATCCGACTTCTCCTATATTTAATTTGGGAAGCCGCATACTGGCCGTTAATCTATGGCGGGGATCATGATAAAGAAATACCTTAACGATATCTCCTTCGTTCACGGGTGACGTTTGTTGCCCGTTATGAAGGAGAATATCATCGGAACTGTTCCCCGTTCCTCCGTCAAGAAAAGCTCCGAAAGAAGTAATTCTTGCAACCGGTAGTTCAGCAATAGAATTTTCCTTCCATGGCGATTGAACGGTTGTTTTACTGTCTTCATTCATATTATTTTTCATTTTTCTTCATTATCCGAATAATTTTCTGCCGGAGCATCTTTCCACAGAGTGTCAAAATCATAATGATTTCTTTCCTGATCTGTGAAAATATGAACAATTACATCACCAAAATCAAGAAGAATCCAGTCTCCTTCCCGATAGCCTTCTTTCCTCAGAGGTTTTATTCCTATTTCTTTTAATTTTTCTTCCACTTCGTCGGCAGCTGCTTGCGATTGTTTCTTGTTCATGGTGGAAGACAATACAAAATAATCGGCAATAGAAGTCAAATCTTTGACATCCAGTACTTTAATCAAGACACCTTTCTTATGAGATAAGGCTTCGCAAATAATTTCAATTGTTTTTTCCATTCTATTTCTCCTTTATGATGGATTTTCATTTAAAGTTAAACCAATAATTTTTTGAGTTTCTATAGGATTGGCAATCCATATCTTCTGATTATTTTCATTTTGCAATTCCCCCGGCAAAATAACAAAGCGGCAATTTTCCATAGGAAATTTTGTTATATCATAA
>ERZ506960.383-NODE-383-length-18308-cov-4.80491_pt1 | contig 18308 bp, 15 predicted proteins | sample MGYA00513170_ERZ506960 | MGnify/ENA metagenome assembly ERZ506960
GGGCGATAACAGGATCGAACTGCTGACATTCTGCTTGTAAGGCAGACGCTCTCCCAGCTGAGCTAATCGCCCATGGTGACCTGTGCGAGATTCGAACTCGCGAACCCGCCGTGAAAGGGCGGTGTCTTAACCACTTGACGAACAGGCCGTTGGCTCCTGAAGCAGGGTTCGAACCTGCGACATCGTGATTAACAGTCACGCGCTCTACCGGCTGAGCTATTCAGGAACACTTGATAGTACGTGAATATAATATCAAATTTCTTGTAAATTTGCAAGGGACATTTTACATATTTTATATGTGTCACAATCAATTTAACATTTCAAAATCATGGGAAAAGATTCATGTATTTCGGCTGCTTTATCGGATTAAACGCTGATGGAAGTGATTTTTGTTTTCTTCCGGTTGTGTTTTATTTCCCTTATCAACTTATAAGAATACTCCCCCGAATATCGGGAGAGTATCTTCGTTTTCTTATATTTTCTTCCCTTTAAAAAGCAAACAGATCGTTCAAACTTTCCGACATGGTGGGATGATTGTAAATGAAATCTCTGAGTACTTTATAACTCAAATCATGATCCATCGCAAGCTTTACCAGATTGATCATTTCGTAAGATTCGGCACAGAACAATTCAACCCCTAAAATTTTGTCATTTTCATCGACGATGGCTTTCAAAACACCTTCCGTCTTGCGAAGAACTTTTGCCTTGGGAATTGCATTGGCCGGCAGAGTTGCCACACGGTAATTGAGATTTTTTGCTTTCGCTTCTTTTTCACTGAGCCCTACCCGGGAAAAAGCAGGATCAATAAATACGGAGTACGCAAAAGCGCCCCTGTTATTGACTGTTCTTGCTCCGTCTCCGGTCATGTCGGATAAAATGATCCGGCTGTCGTCCAATGAAATATAAGTGAATTGCAGTTTGCCGCACACATCGCCGGCAGCCCATATATTTTCTACATTGGTACGCAGATGCTCATCGGTTTCCACGGCACCCCGGGAAGACAGTTTGATCCCTGCTTTTTCTGCATCCAATCCGTCCGTATTCGGCCTTCTGCCTGTAGCTACCAGAATCGCATCTCCCTTTAATTTCTTCTCCGTCCCGTCTGCCGTATAAGATAATTCACCCTCTTTGATTTCATGAATTTTGGCACCGGTTATAACCTTTACATTTTTTGATTCCAATACTTTACGAATATTTTCTGCCATATCTTCGTCTTCCCGAGGCAGGAAAACATCGCCGTCCTGTACGATCGTCACACGGCTTCCGAAATTGGCATACATGGAAGCAAATTCAAGGCCTATATATCCGCCGCCTACAATCGTGAGTGATTCGGGAAGAGTATCGAGCTCCATCAGTGTTTCCGAAGTATATACTTTTGAACTGTCTTGCACACCCTTGATATTCGGTATAATCGGAGTCGCTCCCGTGTTTATGACAAATTTCTTTCCTTCCAATGTCAGTTCTTCAGTTTTCGTCTGAACTTTCACATGCCGGGCATCAATAAAAGAAGCTGTTCCGTCAATGACTTCCACGCCGGCCTGAATTAATTTATCATAATTGGCTTTCCGCAGCGCTGCCGTCAGATCCCGTTTTCCCTCTATGGCATGTTTATAATAAGCAGCCTTCATTTCAAAATCTCCGGAAGGTGCAAGAGATGCTTCGGTCACCAGTCTTTTAGAAGGAATACAAGCCACATTGATACAGGTGCCGCCGTACATCCGGGCATCTTTTTCAATCAGTGCCACACGTTGTCCGCTCTTGGCTAATTTTCCTGCCAATGTTTTGCCTGCTTTACCAAAGCCGATCACGATAATGTCATATGTTTTCATTGAAATCCTCCTTATCAACCATTATTGCATAAATAGATTATGCTCTTTATTACTTATCATATTATAACGAAATATTTCAATCAATAAAAATCTCAAAAAAAAGATCATTTTTTACAAAATAAAAAACTGTAATGAATCATCGGCTAAAATCCAAAACTCATTACAGTTTTTGGTGGGCGATAACAGGATCGAACTGCTGACATTCTGCTTGTAAGGCAGACGCTCTCCCGGCTGAGCTAATCGCCCATATTTTATATGCCTTATATTATGGATCATTCAGCCGTTTTTTTCAAGCCTGTTTCAGCAGTTTCTTTACTTATTCATGGTGGCTGTCGGTGTTTTATTTTCGCCTTTTATCTCTCCGGATAAATTAGGAGAAATATCTGTCGGCACTCTTCGATAAGGAAATTTTTTCCACAGCCGTTTCATCAGCGCATCCATGATATATTCATTGCGTACCAATCCTTCCTCTTCTCTTTCAAAATAAGAAGCTGAATCCCGTCTGAGTTTTTCTCCTTTTTTCAAACTGTAAATATCAACGGACACCCTCGTCTCTACAATAGGGTCAACGTCTCTGAAAATGGCAAAAGGATATGATACCCACTGCGACCATTCGGTGATAACCGGCATGACCACAATATCCGCACCCGTTTCAATTTGTATATCGCTTAATTCTTCGGGCGTTATATTGCTTTCCGAATAATCTGCATACTCCATCTCTCGGTAATAAGGGTAACGAAAAACCTGTTTCATTTCTTTTTGAAGGTACGCCGCCGCATAATTTCCGCTGGAATTTGTAAAACGAACGGGAAGGAGTATGACCGTCCTCGTATTGTCAAAATATCCTTTCTCCCTGTTTTCCGATCGATCCGCGGCTTCTGCAGGCAGTAAAAAACAAAGAGCACAAAGGATTACAAAAATATATTTCATCATCTTTTTCATAAACGGCCTCCCGGAAAATTTTTTATTTTCTCTATAAAATGCTTTTGTAAGCACATCTTATTTCTGTTTCCAGTTTATCATAAATGCGAGGAAAATAATGAATCCGGCATTAGATTTCAGAGGTATAAGACTTTTTTATATTTTAGTTACATGTTATAATAATAAAAAACTTTTATATGCTATTTTCTCCCAAGATATCTGTAATCTGGGCATTGTGAGGTGTTTTGATGAATAATACAGATTGGAAAATTTTGATTTATCTCCGTGAAGAACGCAGTATCAATAAAGTGGCAAAAAGACTGTTTATGACACAGCCCTCCCTGACATATCGTTTGAGCCAAATGGAAAAGGAAATAGGATGTCCTTTATTCATCCGGACAAATAAAGGTGTTCATTTCACCGATGCCGGCAGCAGGCTTTTTTCTTTTGCAGAAAAAGAACTCCAGCAATATCAGGATATGAAAAATTTTGTCACCCATGAACCGAATTCCATTTCCGGCGTTCTTCGTATCGGTGCCTCTCAATCATTTTCCCAATCTCATATCCCATCCATATTAAAGGGATTCGTCGATACTTATAATGATATTGAAATTTCACTCACCACCGATACCAGCGACAGGCTCGTAAAACTTGTAAAAAAAGAAGATATTCATTTAGCCATTGTCCGAGGCAATCAGGAATGGTCCGATTCGGATATTCTTTTGGAAGATGCTCCTCTCTATCTTATTTCGGCACAGAAGATCGACTTTGACACTTTGCCGCAGCAGCCTTCCATCCGCTACAGGAGCGACCCTTCTCTGGACGAATTGAGAAGCCGTTGGTGGAGACAAAACTTCTCCGACTCTCCTCATTTTTCTCTTACCGTAAGCGACTGCCTGACCTGTGTGGAAATCGTAAATCACGGCTTAGGGCATTCATTGATCCCTGCCGATATGCTCTCCAAATGTACGGATAATGTAGATCGTCAGATGATTTATGACAATCAAAAAAATCCGCTTCTGAGACCCAGTCATCTGATCTTCAAAGAAGCCATGCTCCAGTCCACACCGGTACAGATTTTTATCGAATATATGAAAAATTATTTCAAGATCAAAGGATAAATTTTTATTTGCCCGATAAAGAAATGATTCAAAATTTCCATTGTTTCGGAAATCTTTGGATCATTTTTTGTTCAAAGGATCTCTATGCAAAATATTTCAATCACCATCTTACGAAAACCCATAAAAAACATGTATATCCGGATACAGAGAGATCGGACGGTTCTGGTGACCGTCCCCCTCCATGCAGACGAGCCCATTATCCAAAAATTCATTTCTGCCCACAAGGAATGGATTCTTAAATCACTTCGGCTTGTCAAGACAGTAAAAAAACATCTTTATAAAGAAGGCGAATCCCACTATCTCTTGGGAAAAGAAAGAATTTTACATATTTCAACAGGAAAAATAAATCAATGTATCTTAAAAAATGAAGAAATATATATGACAATTCGAAACGAATCCGTTGACAGGGAAAAACTTTTTCTGCAATTTGCCAAAGAAATGCTCAAAAAATATTTGGATTATTATATTTCCAAATGGTCTTCCTCCATGGGTGTCTCTTATCCGTCTTATTCCATCCGCCGTACCCGCAGCCGCTGGGGAAGCTGCAATGTCCATGCAAAAAGGCTCAGTTTTTCTTTGGAATTGATTTCAAAACCTCCGATATGCATAGAATTGGTCGTCGTTCATGAACTGAACCATTTGCTCGAACCTTCCCATAATGACAGATTTCACCGCCTTATGAAAGAGCGGCTGCCTGATTATAAAGAGCGTCAAATGATTCTTACTCGGTCGGAACGAGAATTCAATTGAACTTTTTATTAATTTTTTCTATTTTTTATTAGAATTTACTCATTTGCTTGCAATAAATCTGATTTAACTAATTATAACTGATTTTTTACTCCTTTCCCTCTTTTTTGAAGTAAAACCGCCATTTATGTTATCCTATATTATAGATACATCATATTATTCTTAATTTTTACATGGAAAGGAGTTCTTATTGAAACAGGCATATAGAGAAAAAGAGGAGTCTGAAGCTCCTGCTGTGACAAACAATAAAAATTTTCAAGAAAAATTTATTTCTCGATTCTTTCCTGCGGTTACCCCCGTATTCCGGGGTTCTGTTATCGTGACTCTGACCGTAGTTCTTATAGCACTTTTTTTACCGACTCAATTCGAAAGCGCAACAGGTTTTATTAAGGATTATATCACCAAAACTTTCGGATGGTTCTACCTGCTTTTGGTAGGCGCCATCGTTGCTTTTTGTGTATTTATTATTTGCAGTCCCGCAAGCCAGATTCGTTTAGGCGATTCCGATTCACTTCCGGAATACACGAAAGCTTCTTGGCTGTCCATGCTGTTTTCAGCGGGAATGGGGATCGGTCTGATCTTTTTCGGTGCTGCCGAACCTTTATCTCATTTTGCCGTTTCTTCTCCTGTGGCTCCCCCGGGAAGCCGGCAGGCTCTGGCAGATTCTTTGAAGTATACTTTTTTCCACTGGGGCATCCATGCTTGGGCAATTTATGGAGTCATTGCCTTATCTTTAGCTTATTTTAAATTCAGAAAGAAAGAAAAATCTTTACTGTCCGCCACATTAAAGCCTTTATTGGGCAAACGGACGGAAGGTTTTTGGGGAAAATCCATCGACGGCCTGACCACTTTTGTAACCGCTATCGGTGTGGCAGCCTCTCTCGGTTTCGGCGCCGCCCAGATCAATGGCGGTCTTTCTTATTTATTCGGCATCCCCAATAATATTTTCTATCAGGTTATCATTATCTTGGTTTGTACTGCCTGCTTTGTCGCTTCCGCACTTTCCGGCATCGGCAACGGCGTACGGATATTGTCTAATTTAAATATCATTCTTGCCGTCTGCCTTTTAGCTCTTATGATCGCTTTAGGTCCTTCCACTTTATTTATGAATTCCTTTGTGGGAACCATCGGTATGTATCTCAATGATTTCCTGCAAATGAGTTTCCGTACGGCAAGCCTGTATCCCGGCCGGCAAGAATGGATTCAGAACTGGACCATCTTCTATTGGGCATGGTGGATTTCATGGGCGCCCTTCGTCGGCATATTCATTGCAGAGATTTCAAAAGGAAGGACGATTCGGGAATTTTTAATTTATGTTCTTCTCGTTCCCACCATTTTCAGTTTCCTCTGGTTTGCCGTTTTCGGAACGGCTGCCACTCAGGCGTCTTTCGTGGATACATCGCTTCCTCAGATGGCAACGGAAACCATTTTGTTCGGAGTATTTAATCAATATCCCTACGCCTTTTATTTGTCCCTTCTTGCCATATTTCTTGTCTTTAATTTCTTTATTACATCGGCAGACTCCGCCACCTATGTTCTTGCCATGCTTTCCGAAGACGGAAGTCGTTTCCCTCATAATAATGTGAAAATCATATGGGGACTCCTAATCTCTTCCATCGCTGCCATTCTGCTTGCCGCCGGCGGTCTTTCAGCCTTGCAAAACATTGTCATCATCTCGGCACTTCCTTTTTCTGCCGTTATCATTTTAATGGTTATTGCTTTCTACAAGGAAGTTCATCATGAAAAAATGAAGATGGGCTTATATTTAAAACCTGATAACAACCCGACCAAAGAGCATCCTTATCGCTCTTATGAATAAAAAAATGAACAAAAAGAGGACTTTCCACATAGGAGAGTCCTCTTTTTTCTTCTCTATATTTTTGTTGAAGTTTCCAATACATGATCTTCCGTTTCAAAAAGAGCTTTTGCAAATTCGGCGGAATTAAACTTCTGAAGATCGTCTTCTCTTTCTCCCAAGCCGATCCATTTAATCGGCACATGGAGCTCTTCATGGATGGAAAGGACAACGCCTCCTTTAGCCGTTCCGTCAAGTTTTGTCAAAACAACGCCTGTCAGAGGAACGATATCTCCAAAATTTTTAGCTTGGCTTACCGCATTTTGTCCGGTGGTGGCATCCAAAATAAGAATGGTCTCATGAGGTGCATCGGGAATCACTTTTTTTACCACCCGGCTGATTTTTGCCAATTCTTCCATGAGGTTTACCTTCGTCTGCAGCCGTCCTGCCGTATCGATCAAGACTACGTCGGCCCCTCTTGCCTTGGCTGCAGTCACCGCATCAAAAGCCACCGCTGCCGGATCGGCGCCTTCGCTGTGTTTAACAATATCTGCGCCTGTTCTTTCCGCCCATATGGTAAGCTGCTCCGATGCGGCCGCTCTGAAAGTATCCGCTGCTGCAAGAAGCACTTTTTTCCCTTCTTTGTGAAAGAGAGAGGACAATTTTCCGATGGTCGTCGTTTTACCGACTCCGTTGACACCGACGATAAGATATACTTCGGGATGATGCATTTCCTTTTCTTCCGTTTCATCTTCCGCCAGCATATTCACTACCGTTTTTTCCATGAAAGGCATCACTTCATTTGTATTATGGATAATTCCTTCCGTGACGCCCCGACGGATTTGGCGCATGAGATAATCGGTCGTTTTTACTCCCAAATCACCGGACAAAAGAACCATTTCCAGATCCTCAAGAAATTCTTCATCAATTTTTGCATATCCGATAACAACCGTTTCTATATTTTTTATTAAACTGTCTTTTGTCTTTTTTAAACCGTTCCGAATTTTATCAAGAAACCCCATTTTCTTCCTCCTTAATATAATCACCGACACGGACCGTTATCAGCGAAGATACCCCTTTTTCCGCCATGGTCACTCCCTGCAGCGTGTCTGCAAATTCCATGGTTTTTTTCCTGTGTGAAATAATCACAAACTGCGTTCTTTCTTTATAATCAGCTATCATCTTACTATATCTGGAAACATTGGCATCGTCCAAGGCCGCATCGATTTCATCAATAAAGCAGAACGGCGCCGGCCGATAAGCCATAAAAGAAATAAGCAAAGCAATGACCGTCAATGCCCTCTCGCCGCCGGACATAAGAGTCAGAGGCTGTCTCTTTTTTCCCGGAAGCTGCAGGTACATCTCCACGCCCCCTTCTAAAGGATTTTCCTCATCTGTCAATTCCAGTCTTGCTTTTCCGCCGGAGAACATCATTTTCATGATTCTTCCGAATTCCATATTAATTTTCTTGAAAGCATCCTCAAATTGGGCTTCCATGGTGACATCAATATCATGAATCACTGTCTCCAGTCCGCTCCTTGCTTTTTTCAGATCTTCAATCTGTTTTTCATAGAACTCACGACGGCGTAATTGTAATTCATATTCTTCCTCTCCGCCGGGATTGACGGGGCCCAATTCGGCAATCCGCGTCTCCAAGTCGGTTTGCTTTTCTTTCATTTCTGCCATGGAACCGGTCATACGTAGTGCTTCCGCCGTTTCCGGAGTCAGTCCCAACGTTTTCAGATTCTCCAGCTCTTCCCTTTCCTGAATTTTGAAATTATCAATCCGGACCTGTCTGTCCGCCATATTTTTCCTTATCGCCGCCGAATTTTCCTGCGCCGCTCTCCAAGCATCATCATTAGCCTTTCTCTCTTTTGCAAAAGTTTCCGATACATCTTGTATCTCGCTTTGTTTGTCTCTGGCTTCTTTCCATTCTTTTTCGGCAGAATTAAAGTTCTTTTCAATTTCTTGAATTTCTTGTTTTATTTTTTCTTTTAATTTTATATTTTCCTCTATTTTTATGGTCAGCCGTTTTCTGTCTTCTTCCTGTTCTTTTTTCGCTTCTTCTCTTTCTTTTTGTGCCCTTTTGCCGAAATTGACCGCTTCTTCCGCTTTTGTAACTTCCACACGGAGTTCCACAAGGCGGGCATCCGAATCTGCCACTTTTTTTCTCAGCGCTTTGCTTCTTTCATCATCTTTCAGCTCCGGTATATCTTCAAAAGAATCTCTCTTTTTCTTAAAGATTTTCAAATTTTCCAAAAGAAGAGCCAAATCGGTTTCTATAGAAATTCTTTCTTTTTTATCTCTTTCTTCCACTGCCTTGCGCTCTTGAAGCGTACGGGCAATACCTTCTCTCTTCCCTCTCGTTTCTGCCAGTTTCACTTTGAGGGCTTGCCACTTTTCTCTTTCTTCCGTTACTTTTTCAGATAAACTTGCACAAAGATCATCCTGCCTGTCTTTTTCTTCCTTACAGGAAATCCATGATTTCTTGCTTTCTTCTTCTTTTTTTAAAAGTTCATTGATTTCTTTTTTTCGTCCGAAAAAGGTGTTTTCCCTTTTTTTCATTGATCCGCCGGTGAGAGATCCTCCCGGATTGATCAATTGTCCGTCCAGCGTAACCAGACGAATCCGGTAATTATATTTCTTTGAAACTGCCCGGGCTATATCCAAAGTTTCCGCAATCAAGGTGCGTCCCAAAATGGAAGCTATCAGGTCGGAGTAGAGTGCATCACATGAAAAGAGATCCGATGCAATACCGCAGATACCTTTTTCCAGAGCTGCTTTTCTTTCCGTTTCGTTATTTCCTCTGAATTTCATGGAATCCAAAGGATAAAAAGTCGTGCGGCCTTGATTATTTTTCTTCAGCCATGAAATAATATCTCCCGCCGTTTTTGCCGTATCTGTCACAATGTAAGAAACACTGCCGCCCAGAGCCGACTCGGCAGCATCGGTATATCGGGACGGTACATGCAGTAAATCACCCACCGGCCCGAATACATGATCTCCCCAAAGAGCACGGTTTTCCATGATCGTTTTTGTCGTACCGGAAAAACTGATATATTCTTTGTCCGCTCTTTCTAAATATTCTCTTCTTGATTTGATCTGCATCATTTGGGACTGCAAATCATTTTGCAGGTTTAAAAGCTGATATTGCCTGTCCATTGCTTCTTTGAGGCGGAGTCCGTCTCCTGCTCCCGTTTCCTCAAGAGTTTTCATTTCTTCCGTAATGGTTTTTTCTTGGAGAATAAAAGACTCCAGCTGTTCTTCCAATTTTTTTCGTACAGCTTCTCCCTCTTTTTCCAGAGTATCGTATTTCTCTTTTTCTGCAGACAGACGGAGTTTCTCCTCTTCTCCATGGGAAATTTCCCGAATCAGACTTTCTTTTTCTGCCAGTCTTTGCCGGTTGATTTCCAATTCTCTCCGGTAGGCTTCCTCCGATGCATCCAATTCTTCTGCTGCTTTTTTTCGTTTCTTCTCCTCTTCTTCCAAAAGGATCTGTTTTTCCTCTACGACCTTCCGGCACGCCTCCAATTCTTCTTTCACTTCTTTTATTTCTTCAAGAAGTTCCTCTTCCGCTTCTGTCTGATCCTCCTCTTCACTTTGCAAACGGAGTGTTTCTTCTTCTCCGTGATGAAGAATTTCCTGTTTCACCCGATAGTCGCCTCGAAGCGTTTCCATCAAGCTTTGCTTCGCCGATGCTTCCGCGCCGATTTTCCGCAAATTCTCTTGGTGAGAAAAAGCCTTTTCTTCCAATGCTGTTTTTTCCGCAGCAAGCTTTGATAATTCCGTCTGCCATTTTACATCTTCATCAGAGAAACTGTTGTACTCGTTTTCATAACGGGCAATCATACGGCCCATCGAAGTTATCTTCAAAAGAGACATGGTGGCTTCCACCGCTCTTTTTTCTTTAGAAAGGGTTTTATAAATACGGGCTTTTTCCGCCCCTTCTTTCAAAGGTACCAGCTGTTCATCCAAAAGAGCCGTCAAATCTCGGACGCGTTCCATATTTTCCGCCGTTTTCTCCAGTTTGCGCAGCCCTTCATTTTTGCGCATCCTATAAAGACTGATTCCTGCCACTTCTTCAAAAATCAGACGCCGTTCTTCCGGATGAGCAATCAATACCTGATCGACCCTGTTTTGCCCGATAATCGCCATCGAGCCCTTACCGATACCTGTTGTGGCCAAAAGTTCCTGTATATCTTTCAAACGGCAGCTTCTTTTATTGATACGAAATTCACTTTCTCCGCTCCGGAGCACCCGTCTGGTAATTGCCACTTCCGCCGTATCCAAGGGCAGTTCCCGAGCGGCATTATCCAATACGAGAGTGACTTCCGCCGCATTTTTCGGACTCCGACCTTCGGCACCGGAAAATATGATATCTTCTGTCTTCTGTCCTCTGAGATTGCGTATATTCTGTTCTCCCAAAACCCAGCGGACGGCATCGGAAATATTACTTTTCCCACAACCGTTCGGTCCTACGATAACGGTCATTCCGTCGGCAAATTCAATTGTTGTTTTATCTGCAAAAGATTTGAATCCCTGCAGGATTAAACGGAGTAATTTCATGAAATCCAAGTTCCTCGGCTCTCTTTAGTATCTTTTTATTATACTGGAAGAGCTTATGATTTACCACCGAAGAGGATTTGCAAGATATCTCATTTATAAGAATCTCCGCTTTATTTCTGTCATTTGATATGGCTTCCTCTTTATTATCAGGAATTTATAACTATAATAATAAATAAAGGAGAGATTTCATGATTCATATAAAAAGTTATCAAACTCTTTGCGCTTTCGGACATTTTTGCTCCGATATCAACCAAAGTGCTTTGTCTGCCATATTGCCTTTTCTGATTGCCGCTTATCACTATGATTACACCACCGCCGCTTTTTTGGTCCTTGCTTCCAATATTATCGGTTCCGTCGTACAACCGATTCTGGGGCAATTATCGGATACACACAACCGGCCGTGGATCATGCCGGCAGGACTTTTTCTTGCCGGCGGTGGAATGGCTTTGACGGGAATTATTACTGATTTTTACGGCCTCTGTCTTGCCGTTATGCTGAGCGGGATCGGAATTGCCATGTTCCATCCTCAGGGCGCGCTCTTGGTGAACAGGGTTTCCACGGAAGAAAACAGAGGTCTCAGTCTCAGTATTTTTGCCTTCGGCGGCAACATGGGATTCACCGTCGGCCCCCTTCTTGTAACGGGTGCCGTTTCATTATTCGGTCTTCCCGGAACGCTGGTCTTTTTCATTCCCGAAATCATTATCTGTACATTAATTGCCCTGCTTTACCCCAAAATAAAAGCTTTGGGTGATAAAAAAATACAAAAAAAAGAAGGAAAAGGAACTTCCTCCTTAAAACCGGATCAATGGCCGTCTTTTATAAAACTTTGCGTGACCGTATTCGGCCGTTCCATTATTTTCTATGGTGTAAATACCTTTGTTGTACTTTATTTCATTCATGAATTGGGACAAACCAGGGCTCTCGGCAATTCCATCTTGAGTCTGTATTACGGAATCGGTGCCATAAGCACGTTGGCAGGGGGAAAACTGGCTGACAAATACGGCTGCCGAACCGTTGCCCGTTTAGGATTTTGCCTGTTCTTTCCCGCTCTCCTGCTTATGACTTTCATGACTGATATTTACTCGGCCGCTTTATTTTTATTTATTACCGGAATAGCCGTTTCCCTTGTATACAGTCCTCTTGTTGTTTTGGGGCAGCAATATTTGCCCAACCGTGTCGGTCTTGCTTCCGGTGTCACTCTGGGTCTTTCCGTCAGTATCGGCGGTATCGCCGCCCCTTTTCTTGGCAAAGTGGCGGATACCTTCGGCCTTCCTTATGCCTTCTATACCATCTGTGCCGTTTCTTTGATTCCTCTTATATTTTCTTTCCTGCTCTCCGAACCGGAAAAGAGAGAAAATATTCCCGCTTGATTTGCACACAAAAATGCTCCCTCTAAAAGGGAGCATTTTTATTTTTATAATGCCGTTCCTTTCTTGGGAACAAAGAACGATTTCATATCTGCTTTTTCCAATGTAAGCAAAGCTACTTTTTTATCCATGCCGCCGGCATATCCGGTGAGGCTGCCGTTTGTTCCCACTACACGGTGACAGGGGCAAAGAATGGAAATGGGATTATGACCTACCGCACCGCCTACCGCCTGTGCAGACATCTTCTTTATACCGCCGGCTTCTGCTATCATTTTGGCAATTTCTCCGTATGTCATTGTTTTCCCGTAGGGGATCGTAAGTAAAATTTTCCATACTTTTTCACGAAACGGCGTATCGGAAAAATGAAGAGGCGGTAATTTCCCCGGATCTTTCCCTGCAAAATAAACATCAAGCCATTTTTTTACTTCTTTAAAAACAGGCAATTCTTTTTTATTCGGTTTTGCTTCCAACTCGGCTCCGAAATATTTCTGACCGTCAAACCATATTCCCGTAATTGCCGTCCCGTCAGAGGCTAATGTCAATTCTCCCAAAGGTGATTCATAATAAGAAATATAGTTCATAGATTCTCCTCCGTCCTTTTTATTTATCATAATATATAAAAAAATGTTTCTCAACCCTTTATCAAGCCGCATCGCAAAATAATCTTTCGGAATTAATCATTTGGAAATCCAAAGGCTTCCTTTCATCGTAAACCGCCATGGAAAGTTTTTTCCGTATTTTGCATAATCTATATTGATCCGCTTGGATCTTTCTACTTGTACTTTTTCGTTCCCGTCCTCTATATATAAATTTCCCGTCACCAAGTCTGCACCGTATAAAGAGGAATCGATACCCATTGCCATGGCAAGCCGTCCCGGACCTGCCGTCAGCAGCCTTCCCTTGGCTTTGCCTCTTTTCCTTTGCATGATCTCCCTGCCTTCCAGCGGTTCCAACCCTCGCAAAAGCACGGCATATCCTTCTTTTTCATGTCCGCAGACTACATTCATGCACCAATACATTCCATAAATCAAGTAAACATAGGCATGACCGCCGTCTCCGAAAATCGCTTTCGTCCGCGCTGTGAGCCCTTTGTAAGAATGCGCGCCGTCGTCAGGCTTGCCTCGATAAAAACCTCCGTAGGCTTCGCATTCCGTAATTCTTCCTTTTAAGATTCCTTCCGCCGTTTCATGAACCAGTACGGATCCGATCAGACGTTTTGCTGTTTCTACCGCTGTTCCTCTATAGTCTTCTCTCGTCCAACGCATATCGTCCTCCCATAAAAAATGCAGCGCTTTCTTTCGGCACTGCATTTTCATTTATTCAAGCTATTTTTGTTTTTACCGGCATACCCATTTCAATTTTGTCGGAAGGATGGATAATCACCTGTTCTCCTTCGGAAAGGCCGTCAAGGATATATACTTCTTTCTCCGTTTCATATCCCACACTGACTGTTTTTATATCTACAAGGGAGTCTTCCGTGACTACCGCCACCGAATTTTCACCGATCAACGCTGTTTTGGGAAGAATGACGGCAGAAATAGTTTCTCTGCTTTCTAAACGCACCGTATAGGAATTTCCGAACTGTATATATCCGTCAAGATTATCGGCCTGCACCTTATAGACCGTATATTTGTCGTCCTTGTCATTTTCCTGTTTCTTTAATTCTCCGTACCAATGACGAGAGCTGTCGAAAACAGAAACGGTAAGTTGTTTTTTATCCTTTATCTTTTCTATAAATTCATTCAGCTTTGTAGGAAGAGCCAGTGAAAATATAACAGGCGTTTCCTGTTGTATCATTAATACCGGCCGTCCTGCCGCTGCCGTTTTCGTGTCTCCCGAGTAATTTTGAGAAACCACTCCGCCTGCAGGAGCTCTTACCATACAGTCAGCAATCGTTCTTTCCAGTGCCGCCAAAGATTCGGTCAATCCCGTATTTCCCGGTCCTGCTTGCGGAACTCCGTGAAATCCTTTTCTTGCCTGAATTTTTTCGTATTCCGCTCTTGTAATGATCCCTTGGCGAAGCAAAGAGGCTTCCATGCTGTCATCAACCGCAGAAGATGACGAAGTAGAAGAATTTGCTCCCGATGCGGCAATTTGTGCACGCAATGCGGCCGCCTGCTCTTCATACAGGGAAGAATCTATTTGAAATAATAAATCCCCCTGCTTCACTTTCGTTCCTGCCGGCGGAATTTCCGATATGATTTTTCCCGATACGGCAGGAACGACCGGTATCATATGGAGCGCTTCCGCTTTAGAATTAATTTCAATTGTCAATGGGATACTTTTTATTTCCGCCTTTTCCACTTGTACCGAAGTCTGTCCGCCACAGCCGCTCAGGACAAGTGCTCCGAGGAAACAAAAGGCTCCCAGTAAAGACTTCCAATTCATATTCTCGCCTTATTTCATAATATCTTCAGCCAGCACTTCTGCCAAGCTTTCCAAATCGGCCTCCTCTTTTTCTCCTGCAGCAGAGACAATATGCACACCTTCGCCCAAGAGGGGGCAGTTTTTCCATTTCAATACGATCTCCTTCATGATTCTGATACTTACATAAGGAGCCCAGCTGCTGTTTCCGATGATTGCCACTTTGCGATTCCGTATATTTTTTCGGCTGCATTTTTCCAAAAAATTTTCCATCATCGGATTCAGTCCCATATCCATCGTCGGAGCCGCCAAAACCATATGGCTTCGTTTTTCCGCCTCTGTCCATGCAACGGTGGCAGGCGTGGATGACAAATCCACGAGTTTCATATTTTTTATTCCTTTTGTTCCCAGAAGAAAAGCAAGGCGCTGTACCGCCAGAGCGGTATTTCCATAAGGGGAGGCAAAGAAAAATGTCACCGATTTTTCCTCCGGCTCCCAAGAAGCCATTTTTCTGTACAGGTCCAGAACTTTTTCGATGTCTTCTTTTTTTCGATAAACGGGGCCGTGAAGGGAACAAATCATTTTTAATTCAACTTTTTTCAGCTTTTCCAGAGCAGACAATACTTGCACCCCGTACTTGCTGATGACATTCATGTAATAGATGCGTATTTCTTCTCCATATACTTCGTCAAAGTTTACCGCATCGGCAAAAACACTTCCGTGAAGAACACCAAAAGTACCGAAAGCATCTGCGGAAAAGAGTATTTTTTCTTTTTCCTCATAGGTGAAAGTGACTTCCGGCCAATGCACCATGGGGGCGGTGATAAACCGCAGCGTATGGTGCCCCAGTTCTAACACTGTTTTTTCATCAGTGCGGATATAGCGTTCTTCCATCGGAATGTGAAAATACTGTTCAAACATTTTGAGCGCCGCAGGAGAAGCACAAAGTTTTGCCTCCGGATAGGCTTTCATTAAAGCAAGCAGAGACCCGGAATGATCCGGTTCCATATGGTTGACGACGATATAATCCAGCGGGCGTCCCTTTAAAAGACAAGCAATGTTATCCATAAATAAATCACGAGCTGCATTATCTACCGCATCGAGCACACAAGTTTTTTCGTCATCAATAAAATAACTGTTGTAAGATACCCCCTTTGTTATGGGAATATAATTTTCAAATCGGGGTGTCACAAAATCATTTCCTCCGATCCAATAGATCGAATCGGTCACTTTTTGTTCATTATGCATGGTCATTTCTCATTTCTTTTTATGTTTTTTATTTCTTTTCAGTATATCACAAAGTTTCTTTGTCTCCTTATTTTACAAAACCATGATGTGATTTTTTTACATTCTGTTATTATTATATATATTTATTTTTTGTCGTAACAAGTTTGAGGTCCTTATGAAATATTCTCTTCTGTTTTCTATTTTATCCTTGATCGCATGGAAATACGATTATATGACATGGGCAGGCATTTCAGGACTGATCGGCGGATTTCTCTACCTCCTCGCCTTCCGGAAACAGCTGCAGTTAATACTTATTGCCGCCATCGGAGCCGGTGTGATTTCTATCATGCTGTTTCCCCCAGAAATGTCACCGGACGTTTTGATATACATCGGAATCTCTTGGGCCGTTTCCATCACAGTACTTTTTATTTTGCTCATTGTAATTTCTTTCTTTATTAAATCAAAAGAAAAATTTTTCAAATAAAAAAACAGGACCCTCGCGGGAATCCTGTTTTTACTTGCTTAATTCATTTTGAATTTATAAATACCGATGAGCACTGCCAAAAGAAGGATGACGCCTGTTGCGGTCCCCATAAGTCCGTTTCCCGTAAATCCTGCTACTACATATCCGAAGAAGCAGCAGACGGAAACACAAATGACATAGGGAATCTGGGTAGATACATGATCGATGTGATGGCATTGCGCACCGGCGGAAGCCAAAATCGTCGTATCGGAAATGGGAGATACATGATCGCCCCCTACGGCACCTGCCAGAACGGCTGCTACGGTAATCGTTGCCAAATTCATATCATAGCCTGCCACTGCAAGTACGATAGGAATCAAAATGCCGAAAGTTCCCCAAGAGGTTCCCGTTGCAAAGGCAAGCCCCAATGCCACGAGGAAGAATACTGCCGGAAGCATCACTGCTACCGTTTGATTTCCGCTGACTACGGAACCGACATATCCGCCGATATTTAAATAATCTTCTCCGCAGACGCCGGACAAGGTCCACGCCAGACAAAGGATGAAAATAGCTGACGTCATCTGTTTGAACCCGTTGACAAAGCAGGAACAGAATGTAGTAAAATCAAGAATTCGTCTCGGTACATAGAGGAAGAAAGTAAATACGAGAGCAATAAAAGAGCCCATAACAAGACCTTTTGCGGAATCGCATTCGGCAAAAGATTCGGCGATACCCTTTCCTTCCAAAATTCCTCCCGTATAGAGCATTCCGAAAACACAGCTGCCGATCAGTATTAAGAGGGGCAGTATCAAGTCTATAATAGCGCCTTTCCCCACGGGCGCCGTAGAATCATCATCGGCATATTCATCGGGAATGACAAGAGTATTTCCGCTTTTTCTTTCAAATTCCGCCATACGGGAAAAATCTTTATTTACAAAAATAATAAATGCCATAAACAGAAGAGTCAGCCATGCATACAGATTTAAAGGAATTGTACTCAAAAACAAAGCAAATCCGTCAATTCCGCTGTTTTCCGGCAAAGAAGAGGATACTGCCGCAGCCCAGCTGGAAACAGGAGCAATGATGCAGATCGGTGCAGCCGTGGCATCAATGATATATGCCAGTTTGGCACGAGTAATTTTAAAACGATCCGTTACAGGTCTCATGACAGTTCCGACGGTGAGGCAGTTGAAATAGTCGTCAATAAAAATCAATATTCCCAAAAACATGGTAACAAAAAGAGCAGACCGTTTCCCTTTGATCTTTTTTGCCGCCAGTTCTCCATATGCCTGAGAGGCTCCCGATTTCTGGATGGCCGCTACAATAATTCCCAAAAGAACTAGAAATACGAGGATATTTACGTTTCCTCCGATTTTATCCGACATAATGTCAAACATGGTATCAATCGCACCGAGTATATTAAATCCCGTATACATCAGCACCCCTATAAAGATGCCGATCGCCAGCGACATATATACCTCTTTTGTAGCCAGTGCCAAAATAATTGTTATGATCGGCGGTACCAATGACCAAACCGTCTCAGCCATAATTCCAACCCCTTCCATTCTCCTTTATGCATGCATGCATATTTTTTTGTTATTTTTGATTATTATATAGAACGACGGTAATGTCAAGAATAAATATGCATTTTACAAAAATTATCTCCTTTTATCTCGAAATATTTTTTGCTTTCTCAGCGGTGATTCATTAAGATACGCACGTTTTATCGGCATCCTGCTCAATAAATCATCGTCTGTAAATATTTTGCATCTTTTTATGAAATATCTTTTCACCAAAAATGCTTCGGATTGTCATTGCATAATTTTTTGAATGACTTACAGAGCAAAATAAAAACGGCCCTTCCTTTGAAAGACCGTTCTATGATATAAGATTATTTTTTTATAACCG
>ERZ506960.404-NODE-404-length-16955-cov-4.72609_pt1 | contig 16955 bp, 14 predicted proteins | sample MGYA00513170_ERZ506960 | MGnify/ENA metagenome assembly ERZ506960
GAAATTGTAGAAGCCATATTTATAGAGCGTACCAATCGCTTTGTGGTTCATGCAAATATTCACGGGAAAAATGAAATTTGTCATATGCCCAATCCGGGGAGAATGAGAGAACTTCTTTTTCCCGGTGTGACTCTGTATGCCGTGCCGTCCGATAATCCGCTCAATCGTACATCTTACAGGATTGTAGGAGTAGAGCGGGAGGGAGAAGTCATCTTACTGGATACGTCCCGTTGTAATGATGTAGCGGCATATATGCTGAAACATCAGATGATACCTGGCTGGGAAAAATATCATGTCATCAAGAGAGAAGTAACGATGGGCGACAGTCGTTTTGATCTGCTCTTGGGGGATAAAAACGGAGAAGAAACATTTCCTGTGGAAGTAAAATCTTGTACACTGTTCGGAAAGAATGGTGCCATGTTTCCCGATGCGGTTACGGCAAGAGGACGGAAACATCTGCTCCATCTGGGGGAAATCGGAAGAAACGGGCATTCGGGTTTGTTGATCCTCGTTCATTGGGACAGAGCGAAATGGTTTCTGCCCGACCTGCATACAGATATAGAGTTTGCCCAAACATTCTATAATGAAATGGATTCCATTGATTATAAAATGGCGGCCGTTCATTGGACAAAAGAATTTACGATTCCGGAGAAAATCAGATTGCTTCCTACGTCAAAAACAGCCTTGACGGAAGAATTGGGGAATCACGGGGATTATATTCTTGTTTTATATGCCGATCAAGATAAAATCATACAAGTCGGAGAGAATAAAACCTTTTTCTTCAGAAAAGGCTATTATGTGTATGTAGGCTCGGCGAAGAAAAATTTGCTGCAAAGAATGAACAGGCATCGCCGACTTCGGAAGAAAATGCATTGGCATATTGATTATTTAAGAAAAGAAACCGAATTTGCAGGAATTATACCGATACGGACTAAAGAAGATTTGGAACATAAACTGGCAGAAAGACTTTCTTCCATTTCATCATGGCAAATAGAGGGATTTGGGTGCACTGATTGCCGCTGCTTTTCTCATATATTCGGATTTACGGAAAATCCTCTGCATATGAAATCATTTACAATGATAGAAGAAGATTTTCAAATCAACAGACTTGACAGTTATTTTCAATAGAAAAAGAACCGCTGCAATTATGAAAGCGGTTCTTTGCTTTTTTCGGTCGGCTTTATAAGTTATATTCAGGCGAAATTTGACAATTGATTCTGCCATAAGACGGCAAATTCCATGTATTTTTTAAGATGCTTTTCTGTCGGCATAGTAAAAATAGATGAAGGCGATGAAAGCGATAAAAATGGCAGCTGAACTTGTGAGTTGTGCACTTTTTAATCCGAATGCCAAAGTTCCGTAGTCACCGCGGAAATATTCGAGAAAAAATCTCAGTAAAGAATAAAGCATGATATACAGACAGAAGGTTGTCCCCTTTGCATGTTTGGAGGAGTTATAACAGATCAAAATAATAAAAATGAGCAAATCTCCTTGGCATTCCCAAACTTCTGCAGGCCATAAAGGTTGCGGACCGTATGTCTGATAGGCAAGAGTCGTATCCGGATAAAGGAGGCCGAAAGATTCTCCCGTGGGACGGCCGAAAGCATCGCCGTTCATAAAATTGGCGATCCGACCGATGGCTTGTCCGATAATGATGGCAGGTGCTACGGTATCGGCAAAGGGGAGAACGGGTATTTTATGATAAGTAAGATAAATATATCCGGCTATACAGGCAAAAATGATGCCGCCTTGTATAGACATGCCGCCCTGCCATACGTAAGGGATTTCCAAAAGATGATCCCCGTAATAGTCCCAGTCAAAGAAAAATACATCCCAAAGACGGCCGCCGATGATCCCGAAGAAAGCGATGATAAGACCCATATCAAAAACATGTTTTTCCCAACCATGGCCTTCTTTTTGGAGAAGAAAATACGACATGATACATCCGGAAATAATGGCCAGTGAGAAAAAAATACCATACAGGCGGATTGGAAACTCACCTATAAAAAACAAATATTGGTGCATAATTTACCTCGCTGAATTATAATGATTATACTAATTATACAATATTTATTTAAAAGGATTAAATGATATGAAAAAAATAATAATTGTATTGTTCGGACTTATGATTATCAGTCAAACCGTCTTCGGAATGGAAAAAATCAAAATAAAAAATGATAACGGTTCTTCATTTATGTATGAAGACAAGGGAGATCTTTTTTCCGAACCGCAGATTTTAACACAGGGGAAGCGTTGGAATATCGTAGAAAAAGACAGTAAAATTTTTGCCGAACTGGAAGTGGGAAAAGAAAAGGAAAAAGAATTCATAGAATTGCCCTTGACGGATATTGAAGGGAAAAAATATATTGACTTTTCTTTTTTCGCTTATCAGGCAGGATTGGATTATGTTTATAATCCGAAGAAAAAAGAAATTGTAATTGAGAAGAGTAAGGAACAAAGGGAAAGGCCGGACAGAAAAGTTGTTTATATGTGGGATCCCGACTTGAGCTACAGGGAAGGGCAGCCTTATTTCACAGAGAAAACAGGGGATAAAATAATATCACCCGCTTGGGGCTCTTATAAAGAGATTGATAAGAGTAAAATCCCTCTTTCTTATATGAAAGAAGCTCGAAGGGACAATATGGCGATAGAACCGCTTTTACATAATGATTTTGATGTAAACGAAACAAAAAAACTTATGCGAAACAAAAAAGAAATTCGCCGTATATCCAATAAAATGACTGCCCTTGCAGTTGTCTACGGTTTTAACGGCTGGAATCTTGATTTTGAAAATATGGACAATGCCGACAAAGATCTTTATAGTGATTTTGTCAGAGAAATAGCGGATTCGTTACATCAGGAAAATAAAAAAATTTCCGTCGACATCACCGTTTATAATGAAAAGAGCCCTTATTGGAGCCTTTGTTATGACAGAAAAGCTTTATCGGAATTTGTAGATTATGAAATTATCATGGGATATGACCAGACACCGGGAGGAAGTTTGTATCCCGGCTCTACATCATCTTATGACTGGCTGGATGCCAATGTGGAAAAAATTCTAACCATGGTTCCAAAAGAAAAACTTGTTCTGGGACTGCCTTTGTATACCAGAGTATGGAGAGGGCGGGACGGCATGGCGAAATCGGCAGTACTGACATTGAAAAATACGGATATGTTTATCAAAAGACACAGGGTAAAGGCAAAATGGGATGAAAAGAAAAAACAATATACAGCAAATTGGATAGAACAGAAGACTCTGCACAGGGTCTGGTTTGAAGAATACCGTTCCTTAGGGGAGAAAATGAAGTTAATCAATAAGTATGATCTGAAGGGGGTTGCCTTTTGGCGTTACGGTTTTGAAGAATCAGATTTATACGGGCGATTGGAAGGTGTGACAAAGGGAAAAGATTTCTTTAAGGAAGAAGGGAAAGATTTCGAAGAAAAACTGATAGCAAAATTTAGAAACAGAATCAGAAAAATAAAAGGAGATTCTTAACAGCCTTTGTTTGACGTTGATATCTTAAAAATATATAATATTGGTTAATCATTTTCTACAATACAAGCGTATTATGAGATAGAGAGGATAAAATTATGCAAGAAAAATATATCCCGCAGCAAATTGAGAAAAAGTGGCAAAAAATTTGGGAAGAGTCCGATTCTTTTGAAACACATTCCGATCAAAACAAGAAAAAGTATTATGTTTTAGAAATGTTCCCCTATCCATCGGGTAATTTACATATGGGGCATGTAAGAAATTATTCGATTGGTGATGTGGTTGCCCGTTTTAAGACGATGAAGGGATTTAATGTAATTCATCCCATGGGTTATGATGCATTCGGAATGCCGGCAGAAAATGCAGCGATCCAACATGGAATCGCACCTTCTAAATGGACATATGCCAATATTGAGAATATGACTCGGCAGCAGAAAGAACTCGGCCTTTCCTATGACTGGGGAAGGGAAGTAGTTACTTGCCGTGAAGATTACTATAAACATACCCAGAAACTTTTTGAGGTTTTCTATAAAAGAGGATTGGCTTATAAAAAGGAAGCAAAGGTAAATTGGTGCGATCATTGCCATACGGTGCTCGCCAATGAACAGGTTGAAGACGGGAAATGCTGGCGCTGTAAAAATACAGTCGTCAAAAAAGAATTGTCTCAATGGTTTTTAAAAATAACAGATTATGCAGACCGGCTTTTGGCAGATCTGGATCATCTCCCCGGATGGCCGGAAAGAGTCAAAACAATGCAGAGAAACTGGATCGGCCGCTCCACGGGTACACAATTTTCTTTCAAAGTGGAAGGTACGGATGATACAATTCCCGTCTATACGACCCGTGTAGATACGGTATTCGGTGTGACTTACATGGTTCTTGCACCGGAGCATCCTTTGGTAGAAAAACTCATTGCCAATAATCCGGAAAAAGATAAACTGCAAGCTTTTATCGATGAAATGAAGAATCAAAATGATCTTGTCCGTACGGCGGAAGATGCGGTCAAACTGGGAATGCCGACAGGCAGTTTTGCCATCCATCCGCTGACCGGAGAAAGAATACCCATCTGGATTGCCAATTATGTCCTTTATGAGTACGGTACGGGAGCTGTCATGGCCGTTCCGGAAGGAGATCAGCGAGATTGGGAATTTGCGAAGAAATATAATCTTCCGATTAAGCTTGTCATCCAAAACAAAAAGCATGATCTGAAATTGGAAGATATGGACGGAGCTTATGATACGGATGGATATCTTGTCAATTCGGGAGACTTTGACGGACTTACTTCTGCAGAGGCAAGAGAACAGATTACGAAAAAAATGGAAGAAATGGGTATCGGAGAAGGGAAGGTCAATTATCGCTTGCGCGACTGGCTGATTTCCCGCCAACGTTATTGGGGTTGTCCGATTCCGATTATTTATTGTCCTCACTGCGGGAAAGTATTGGTCCCTGAAAAAGATTTGCCCGTAGTACTTCCGGAAGATGTCAATTTCGTGGCGGGCTTTACATCTCCTCTTGAAACGAACGAAGAATTCCTTCATTGCAAATGTCCTCAATGCGGCGGTGATGCAATAAGAGAAACCGATACAATGGATACTTTCATTGATTCTTCATGGTATTTCCTTCGTTACTGTGATCCGCATAATGAGAAGGAACCGTTTAACAAAGGGAAGGCCGATTACTGGATGCCGGTGGATCAATATATCGGCGGAATTGAACACGCCATATTGCATCTCCTTTATTCCCGCTTCTTTATGAAAGTTTTGCAAGACGAAGGAATGGTGGCTTATCCGGAACCGTTTACCAATCTTCTTTGTCAGGGAATGGTGTTAAAAGACGGCGGAAAGATGAGCAAGTCCGTAGGCAATATAGTCAGTCCGGAAGAAATTGTAAGCAAATACGGCGCTGATACGGCCAGATTATTTATCCTGTTTGCAGCTCCTCCGGAAAAAGATTTGGAATGGAGTACACAAGGCGTAGAAGGCGCTTATCGCTTCTTGAAACGTGTTTGGGCGATTGTCGGTAAATATAAAGAAGAATTAACGAAAGAAAATAAAGGGATACTTTCCGAGGATGAATTTGCATTGCGTCGCAAACTTCATCAGACCATCGCAAAGGTGACGGAAGATCTGGACGGCAAGTTTGCTTTTAACACTGCCATCAGTGCGATCATGGAATTGGTAAATGATATGTATAAATTTGCCGACACCCATGAAATGATTGAAGAATCTTTAAGCAAAGAAGTAACAAGAAACTTATTGATTCTCATGGCTCCTTTTGTGCCGCACATCACGGAAGAACTTTGGCAGGGCATCGGAGAAGCGGAAACAAGCGTACATAAAGCAGGATGGCCCGAAGTCGATCAGACGGCATTAATTATCGATTCGGTAGAAATGGCGGTTCAGGTTAACGGCAAGGTACGGGGCGTTATGCAAGTTCCTACGGCTATGGATAAAGAGGAAATTATTGAAAAGGCTAAGTCTCTTCCGGAAGTAAAGAAGTATACAGAAGGAAAAGAAATTATCAAATGTATCGTGATTCCGAAGAGAGTTGTTAATATCGTCGTAAAATAATATTTTATGCAATATAAAAGACTGAATTCATTATTGAGTTCAGTCTTTTAGTGTATTTTATTTGACGATATTTTTCAGAGTTCCGATAGGATCGATTGTAATTTCTACAGAATCTCCCTTTTTTAAGAATCGGGGAGGATTAAATCCCATGCCTACGCCCCGGGGAGTGCCGGTGGCTATGATATCCCCGGGAAGAAGAGTCATTCCTGAAGATAACGTGGAAATCAATCGGGGAACAGAGAAAATTAAATCGGAAGTGGATCCTTCCTGTCGCAGTGCATCATTGACTTTTGTATAAATTGTAAAAGGCAGGGGCCATCCGCCTATAAGAATGGTCGGTCCTATCGGACAAAATGTATCAAGGCTTTTGCCGCGGAACCACTGAACATGAGATCTTTGTAAATCTCGGGCAGTCACATCATTGAGTATGGTATAACCGTAAACATATTTCATGGCATCTTCTTCTGCAATATTCGCACCTCGTTTTCCGATGATGACAGCCAGTTCGCCTTCATAATCCAATTCAGAGGTGAGATCCGAATGAGAATCTATTTCCTCGCCGGGACCGATAACGGAAGTGTTGGCCTTTGTAAAGAAAATAGGAAGGGAAGGATTTTCTGCATCATCGTCTTTTTCAAATTCTTTCACATGAGCTTGATAATTTTTTCCTACACAAAAGATGTTTCTTTTCGGATAATAAGGAACAGTTATTTCCACTTCCGAAACGGGAACGGGAGAAATTATTTTATCAATATTATTAAGTTCAATGATTTTAGCTAAATTAAGAAGACCCTCTTCTCCGAATTCAATAAATTCATCTATCGTCTCGGCAAGAGGAATGAAATAGATTTCTTCCATATCTTTTGCCGGCAAAATAGAATATCCGTCGGCAGTCAGGACTCCCCATTGAGAGATTCCCCGGTGTTGGTATGAGATAAGTCTTTGCATGACAATCCTTCTTTCCTTTATAATTTTAAATATTATAGCATAACAGCCTTTTTTACGATGCTTTCATTTCATAAAACATCGGTATTGTGCTAAAATGGTGACATATAATAAATTCAGTACTGGTTTTGGATTACGAAAAACAGAGAGGTGCGGAATGGAAGATACCAGAACAGCCGCCAATTTTATTGAAGCGGAAATAAATAAAGATATAGAAAATAATGTATATACCGATGGACGTGTATTGACGCGTTTTCCTCCGGAGCCGAACGGATACCTGCATATCGGGCATGTAAAAAGTATTTGTCTTAATTTCGGTCTTGGAGAAAAATATCACGGTCAGACGAATGTAAGATTTGATGATACAAATCCCGAAAAAGAAGAAGTGGAGTATGTTAATTCTATTTTGGAAGATATCAAATGGATGGGGTTTGATTGGAAAGAACCCGTTCATTATGCCTCAGATTATTTTCCGCAGCTTTTTGAATTTGCTTGTAAATTGATTAAAATGGGCCTTGCCTATGTAGATGACCAGACAAGTGAGGAGATTCATGATACGCGGGGAGATTTTTCTCATCCCGGTAAAAACAGTCCATGGAGAGACAGAAGCGTAGAAGAAAATCTGAAACTTTTTTATGAAATGAAAGAAGGAAAGTATAAAGACGGCGAAAAAGTTCTCCGTGCCAAGATTGACATGGCAGCACCTAATATAGTCATGCGAGACCCTGTAATTTACAGAATTCTCCATGCAAAACATCACAGAACGGGAGATACTTGGTGTATTTATCCTTTATATGATTTCACTCATCCTCTGTCAGATGCCATCGAGGGAATCACCCATTCCATCTGTACTTTGGAGTTTGAAGAAAGACGGCCTCTTTATAATTGGTTTTTACAGGTATTTGAAGGGAAGGAAAAGCCCCGGCAGATTGAATTTGCCCGTTTGAATGTGACGACCATGATTACGAGCAAAAGAAAATTGAGGAAGATCGTGGAATCGGGTTTGGTATCCGGATGGGATGATCCTCGTATGCCGACGGTCAGCGGTATAAGAAGACGGGGATATACTCCGGAATCCTTACGCAAGTTCTGCGAACTTATCGGTGTGGCAAAAGCTGACAATGTGGTTGATATTTCCTTCTTGGAATATTGTATCCGTGAAGATTTAAAAGCAAAAGTTCCGCGTATTATGGCGGTGATCGATCCGGTAAAAGTCGTCCTCACCAATTATCCGGAAGATAAAATTGAATATATGACCGTTGAAAATAATCCGGAAGAAGATTCTATGGGAACAAGAGAAGTACCTTTCGGAAGAAATCTTTATATCGAAAGAGAAGATTTCATGGAGAATCCGGTGAAGAAATTTTTCCGAATGACACCGGGGAAAGAAGTGCGGCTGAAAGGGGCTTATATTGTTCACTGCGATGAAGTTATAAAGGCAGAGGACGGTCAAATTAAAGAAATTCATTGTACGGTAGACTTTGATACCCGCAGCGGAACTCCCGGAGCGGACAGAAAAGTAAAGGGAACTCTCCATTGGGTTTGTGCCGATACGGCTGTAGATATCACAGCCAGACTGTATGACTATCTGATTTCCCCTGATGATCAGGAAGACGGAAGAGACTTCATGGAGAAGATTAATAAAGATTCTCTGCAAATCTTTGAAGGAAAGGCGGAGCCGATCATCAAAGAATATAAAACAGGCGATCGCTTTCAATTTTTGAGAAAAGGATATTTTATTATCGATCAGGACAGCAAGGAAGGTCATTTGGTCTGCAACCGTATTGTCGGGCTCAGGGATACTTGGGCAAAATTACAGAAAAAGCAGTGAGAAAGGGCGCCATGAAAAATAGAATCAAAGCATTATTTCTGATACCGATTTTCTTGCTCCTGTTTATAAATCTTGCCGAGGCAAAAGACAAGTGGATTCTGCCCGGGATAGGAGAGATGGAAATTCCGCGGTCGGTTCGCATCGAAGAAGGAGAACAGGCAGCACTGCCATTTACCGGGGACAAGGGGATAAGATTATATTTTGTAAGAAGAGGAGCTTCTGAGGGCAGTTATTACACATTAACTTATGCCAATCCTCCGGATTTCTCTTATGGATGGGCCACAAGCCAGAAACTGGGAATTCCTTACTTGTTGGAAATCGGAGAATTCTCTCATAAAAATGATCCCGTGGAAAATCAAATGGATATCATTGCATCTTATTTGAATAAACGATTCATCTCGGAGGGGGCTGTTTATAAGGGAACTGCACCGCTGGAATATATAAGCGATAAAAAAAATCCGCGGTGGGAAGGGGATTTTGTTCTTCCGAAAAAAGAAAATAATATTACTTATCATACGGCATATACAGTCATTTTACAGACAGACGGGTATGAAATTACGATGGGTATAATCAGTTCGGACGGAGAACAGAAGGAACTGACGGAATCGCTCCAAAAGATGGTAAATAAAAGAAAAATGCCTGAAAAAAGAAAATTTCTTAAAAAGTGAAGAAGAGAAATTTCGTATGGGAGAATATAAAAGAAATCAAGTACTCTTAAATTGACAAGGTTCCGATGTATGGGTAAGATAAAGAAGTAGTACATCTCAAGCAGATTTCATTAGGAGGAATTTCAAATGGCGAAAGTGGCAATTGTATATTGGTCAGGTTCCGGCAACACAGAAGCTATGGCTCAGGCAGTCGAAGAAGGTGCACAGGAGGCAGGGGCGGAAACTACACTTAGCTTTGTGAGTGATACGACAGCTTCCGATGTGGCAGAATTCGATCACATTATTCTCGGATGCCCGGCTATGGGAAATGAAGCGCTGGAAGAATATGAATTTGAACCGTTCTTTGCAGAACTGCTTCCGCTTCTGAAGGGGAAAGTTGTGGGACTTTTCGGTTCTTATGCGTGGAACCAGGGTGAATGGATTGATTCATGGAAACAGCGCTGCGAAGATGAGGGCGTAGAAATAGCGGCAGATCCGGTAAAAGCTTACAGCTATCCGGATGATGAGGCGTTGGCAGCATGCAAAGCATTGGGGGAAGCAATAGCTAATGCTTAAGAAAATTCGGGAAGAGGCGTCTTTTTAAGGCGCTTCTTTTTTACATGAGGAGGTTAAAATGGGAAATAAAGTGGCAATTATCTATTTTTCCGGAACAGGAAATACAGAGGCCATGGCGGAAGCTGTTGCCGTAGGGGCTAAAAAGGCGGGAGCAGAAGTACTGCTGGCACCGGTTTCTGATGTAGATCCGGAAGAAATAGGGAATACGTATCACCACATTATCTTAGGCTGCTCGGCTTGGGGCGTAGAGGTGATCGAAGAGGCTGAAATGAAACCTTTTTGCGAAAAGCTGAAACCGTATTTAAAAGGGAAAGAGATGGGGATTTTCGGTTCCTGCGGATGGAGCCGCGGCGCATGGCTCAATTCATGGTATAATGAACTCCATTTTGCAGGGGCCCATTTTCCGGAAAAACCTGTTTTAGCTTACGGATATCCTGACGAAGAAGCACAAAAAAATTGTGAAAATTTGGGAGAGGCTGTAGCAAAAGCATAAATTGTAAAATCTTATATAGAAAAGAGCTGGTTTATTTATGGAGTGGAAAAATAAAATTGCAAACAATGTAAAAGAAGTTCCATTTTCCGGAATTCGAAAGTTTTTTGATTTGGCAAGCACGATGAAAGATGTTATTTCTTTAGGTGTCGGAGAGCCGGATTATTCTGCTCCCGATAAAGTAATCGAAGCTTGCATCGACAGTTTGGAGAGAAAAGAAACATCCTATACATCTAATTGGGGGCTGCTTGAACTCAGAAAAGAAATCAGTCGTCTTTTTGAAAAAAGATACGGTATTTTCTATGATCCGACTGATGAAATTATGGTTACCGTCGGTGTTTCGGAAGCCATCACGATAGCCATGCAGACTATTTTAAATCCCGGCGATGAAGTTTTGATGCCGGATCCCGCTTATCTTGCTTATCCTGCCTGTGTAAGACTGGCAGGAGGAAAACCTGTATTGGTACCTACCTATGCCAAAGATGAATTCAAATTGACGGCGGAAGCGCTGGAAGAAAAGATAAGCGATAAAACAAAAGCAATTCTCATCGGATATCCCAATAATCCCACCGGTACGGTTATGGATAGAGAATCTTTGCTTAAAATAGCAGAGTTTGCAGAAAAACATGATCTGATTGTTATTTCTGATGAAATTTATTGTGATCTGACTTATGAAGGAAATCATACTTGCTTTGCCTCTTTGCCAAAAATGAAGGAAAGAACAATTGTGATGAACGGATTTTCCAAATCTTATGCCATGACAGGTCTTCGTGTAGGCTATATATGCGGACCGAAAGAAGCATTGGAATCTCTTTACAAAGTTCATCAATATGAAATTCTCTGTGCTTCAGTCACCAGTCAATATGGAGCAATTACGGCACTTCGTGAATGTGATAGTGATGTTAAAGCAATGTTCGATGAATATGAGGCAAGGAGAGAATTGGTTTATCAAGCATTGATTGATATGGGGCTTTCCGTATTTAAACCGAAGGGAGCATTTTATATTTTCCCGGACATCAGTTGTACAGGAATGGATGATGAAGAATTTTGTGACAAGCTTCTTCGTGAAGAAAAGGTGGGTGTTGTTCCCGGTACCTGCTTCGGTCCGCAAGGCAAGAATCACATTCGCATTTCCTATGCGGCAAGCAGAGAAAATTTGACGGAAGCCATGAGAAGAATGTCTGATTTCGTCAGAAAATATAAAAAATAAAAAATGATTATAAACAAAAATGCCGCCCCGGTCTGAACGGTCCTAAAAAGTTGGAGCAAAAATCTGACTTTTCGGTGTCACATCAGACATGAGCGGGATTTTTGTTTATGAAATAATAAATGAATTATTTCTGATATTCTTGACATAGAGGATAAGCAACCACATAATAAAATAACAGACGATTATTATTTTATTGGGAGAAATACGATGAAATTAAAACATAAAATTTTAGCAGGCCCGACTTTGGCGGCACTTATTATAGTTCCCGTGTTCGGGGAAGAAATTCCGAAAGAGAACATACCATCCTCAGTAACTCCGGCAGAAAAGAATGTTGAAGCTGCTCTGATGAAAAAAACAAATGGATCAGACGAAGCGGAGAAGCAAGAAAAACAAGAAAAGCAAGAAAAACAAGAAAAACAAGAAAAACAAGAGGAGATTACTCTTGCTGCCATCGACGGAAGTGTATTGGAAGATAAGGATTTTTATTTAAGTCAGGCAGGCCCGGGAGATCCTATCGATAAGATTATTCAATTAAAAGGAAAGACGAATATCGTAAATCACAGTTTTCTCAGGGATGAATATAAATGGGACGGGCTGTCCGTTACGGTTACGAATAAAATGCCCTATTCATATTCAATCAGAGAAGATTTGCAGCTGAAAAACAAGGTGAATAAAGAGGGGATATCCCGTTTTTATGTTGACAAAAATACAGCAGTGACCGCGAGAGGGATTTCTGTAGGAAGTACCAGGGAAAATGTGCTTAGGGCATATGGAAAACCTGAAAATGTTTTATGGAACGGAAAAGAAAAAGAATTTCATTTTGTATATAGAAAATCGGATAAAGAACTTGTATTTATTATCAAAGATGATAAAGTACAGGCTTTTAGCATTGCTTATGCAGAAAAATCGGGAACAGCAGAAAATAATTTAAGTTATAAATCACTGAACAATAAAATCGGGCTTCCGGAAAAAGATTTCACTATAGCAGGATTTAAGTTATATGAAGTCTTGCAGGCACATTCATGGGATACATGGGAGAAGAAAATAAGCAATCCCGATGAAGAAGTGTGGTATTTTTCCGGCTATGCAGTGAGAGTGACGACACAAAAGAGAATCATCCAATCCCTGTTTCTGACGGATAAAAAAATGGTGAGCAGCCGCGGGCTTGCAATGGGAGATGATATCGGAACGGTGGAACTTTTATACGGTCCGCCTCATAAATTGGAAATGGATACATCTTCCGGACATCCCCGTACTTCTTATATCTATTTTTCAAAAGATAAAAAAAATATTTTGATTATTTTTCTGGAAAAACAAAAAGTGACCGGAGTTATTTCCACTAAAAATCCGCAATCAGATGTAAAAAAATGAGTACCGATTATTGCAGAAAAGAGTAATAATTTTATTTTGAGGAGTATTTAACGTGTACGAATATTTTTGTGCTTTTATCATCGGTATTGTAGAAGGCTTGACAGAATACATTCCCGTCTCCAGTACGGGTCACCTGATTATTGTCGGGAATATGCTTCATTTTACCGGTGTGTTGGCTGACGTATTTGATGTGTTTATTCAGTTGGGGGCGATTTTGTCGGTGGTTGTCGTTTATCGCCGCAAATTTGTTTATATGATGAATACTCATCACTGGTTTAAGAAAAAAGGCGCTTCAGTAATGAATATTGCCATAGCCATGTTTCCTGCCTGCGTTACCGGCTATCTGTTTCATGATATAATTAAGACTCGTTTATTCGGCCCCATGACGGTTATCATCGGTTTGGTTATCGGCGGTGTTTTTATGATATTTGCCGAAAAAATGAGAAAAAAATTTGTTATAGAAAATGTTGATCAGATCGGTTCGGCGGATGCCTTTAAAATCGGTTTGTTCCAATGCTTCTCTTTGTGGCCGGGGTTTTCCCGCAGCGGGAGCACCATTGCCGGCGGTCTGTTATTGGGGATTTCCAGAAAGGCTGCGGCAGATTTTTCTTTTATCATGGCAGTGCCTCTTATGTTCATCGCTTGTCTTTATGATTTGTATAAGGTGGCAGACTTGTTATCCCTCAATGATTTCGGGGTGCTGTTTATCGGGTTCATTACCTCTTTTGTAGTTGCCTATGCTTCCATACTTTGGTTTCTGCGCTTTTTAAATAACTCCACATTGACGGGATTCGCTTTATATCGATTTGTGGTAGCCCTGATTGCTCTTGTCTATTTCTATTAACCTTGCCCGCTTGTATTAAAAATGGTATGATTAATCTTGTAATAGTAGCACTTTTTAATAGGGAGAGGTATTCATGAGAGCATTTATCCGTATTAAACATTCTGGTGATTTCTTTGACCAGAATTGCTATTCTGTAGCTCACGGATGTGGTGAGATGGGTATTTCCGTAGTTAAATATAAAGCCATATATTCCGTGGAAGACAATGTACCGGCAGATCTTGTTGTTGGTACATTTTCTGATATCAAAGTGGCATTGGAAAGATTAGGAGTCAATCTGGTGCCCGTAGATTATCCGGATGAATTAATGCCTTTTACCGGCAGAAAAATCTGGCAATCCACTTTATTTACCATTACCAGTCGTCCCGAGTGCTGGCATGTTTTTGTCAAACCTGTCGTGGATGTAAAAAGATTTCGGGGAACATTGCTGGATAAATCCGAAGATTTAATCAAATTGGGCGGCGGTCTTGAAGATATAGACGTATGGTGCAGTGAAAAGGTACAGTTTTTATCGGAATGGCGGATTTGGGTTTTAGACGGCGAGATAGTCGGCTTGAGTCCCTATCGAGGGGAATGGGATTTATTTCCTGATGCGGAAGTTTTAAGAAATGCCGTTAAAGCTTATAAATCTGCGCCTAAAGCTTATGCATTGGATTTCGGAGTCACCGATCAGGGAAAAACTCTCTTGGTTGAAGTAAGTGATGCCTATGCCTTAAGCAGCTTCGGACTGGATTCCGTTTTATATACAAAAATATTAATGACTCGTTGGCAGGAATTAACGGCAGGAGCCGTATTGCCCGATGATAAACAGTGATTACTTTTAATTAATCGAAAGGAGAAGCTTAACTGACAAAAGATGTTGTCAGTTTTTTTCTATCTTTTTCAATTCATTCGCGAAAGGAGGAACAATGAGTACATTTGATAAGGAGTTCCTTCAGCGTGTTAAGGATAATACCGATATAGTTGATATTATCCGCTCTTATGGAATTTCGGTGCAGAAAAAGGGAAGCAGGTATTGGGCTTGCTGTCCTTTTCATCATGAAAAAACTCCTTCATTTTCCATTTCTTCAGAAAACGGCTTTTATTATTGTTTCGGCTGTCATGTTTCGGGAGATGCTCTTACTTTTATCGAAAAGATGGATAATATTTCTTTCCCTGAAGCTGTTGCCCGTTTGGCAGAGATAGGGCATATAGAAATGCCTCAGGAAGAAATGTCGGAAAAAGATAAAGAAGAATTGGCTTTAAAGGAAAAGTTGTACAAAGCCGCCGATCTGGCAGGAGATTATTTTCATAATTGCCTGTTACAAACAAAAATGGGGCAATCCGGTCTCTCCTACTTCAAAGAGAGAAATTTAACTTTGGAAGTTATTAAAACTTTCAAGCTCGGCTTTGCTCCGGCTGATTGGAACCGTCTTCATCGGGATTTCACTCAGAAAAAGCATATTTCGGAAGATATATTGCTGAAAACGGGATTGATCGGTTATAAAAACGGACGCTATTATGATACTTTTCGGAATCGATGCATATTTCCGATTATGAATTTGAGAGGACAGGTGGTGGCTTTTGGCGGTCGAATTTTAAATTCTGAAGAAAGCAATGCCAAATATTTGAATTCTCCGGAAACACTGATATTTAATAAAAGAAATTTATTATTCCCCATTTATCAGGCGGTGCCTGAAATCAGAAAAAGGAAACAGGCCATCATGGTAGAAGGCTACATGGATGCTATTTCCCTGCATGCCCGGGGCATCAAAAATGCGGTAGCGTCATTAGGTACTGCGTTTACAACGGAACAGGCAAGGCTTTTAAAGCGATATGCCGATGAAGTTGTTTTCAGCTATGATATGGATGCGGCGGGACAAAATGCGACAAAGCGTGCTTTGGAGATAGCAGGGTCCGTAGGATTGAAACTTCGTGTGGCATTGATCGGGGAGGGGAAGGATCCCGATGAATTCGTCAACCTTCACGGAGGAGAGGCCTATTTGGAAGTAATAAAACAGGCACAACCGGCCTTGGATTATTTATTTCAATCTTTATGCCGAACCTATGACGGTGTCACTTTGGAAGGACAACAAAAGATTTTAACTGAAATGTTTGCCGCTCTTTCGGCACAGGATAACACCTATCTTTTTAACTCCTTTATAAGGAAAATGGCTCGTTCTTTACATATGGATGAGGGAATGATACGAAGTGAAGCGTTACGGTTCACAAAGAAAAATAATTCGAAAATATATATTTCTCAATCGGTTCGTCAAGATTCGGGGAATAAAACGGTCAATGCCAATGAAGAAAAACAAATGAAGCTGGAAGAGGGGCTGCTCAGGTATTGTCTTTTAAGCCGCACACTGCCGGATGGATTTGAACAATTGGAATCCTATGTATTTTCAGACCCTTTTCACGAACGCTTATATCACGTGCTGAAAGAAATAAAAGATATGGGAATTTCTGTGGAAAATGCAGAAAGTCGTTTGGATAGAGAAGATATTCAGAAAATGGCAAAATTAATGATGACGGAAAGAGAGGAGAAAGGAGTACCGTTTGAAGAATTTATCAGGCCTTTGCGGAGAATCCATTTACAGAATGAATATAAGCTGCATACGCAAAGAGCGGCAGAATTAATGAATACGAATCCGGAGGAAGCGAAAAAAGAACAATTAAAGTGCATTCAATTAAGTCGCGAAATCAGATTGCTTTAGTTTTGAGACGGCATATATTGTCGTAAAGGGGATACAATATGATACAAAAAGGTAAGAACTTAGGTTCATGGATCGAAGAACTTAAGTCTAAAATTCATGATGAAAGCTTTATCTCCAACAAAGAAATTATGGATTTTATCACGGAAAAAGATTTAGACCAACGAGAACTGGCCAAAATCTATGAAGTCCTTCATGAAAATAATATTGAAGTGAGTTTTGAGGAAGATGCTTCTGACGCGGAACTGGATTTATTAGAAGAAGATCGGAAGAGCGTCGTGTAGGGAA
>ERZ506960.411-NODE-411-length-15923-cov-5.24307_pt1 | contig 15923 bp, 15 predicted proteins | sample MGYA00513170_ERZ506960 | MGnify/ENA metagenome assembly ERZ506960
CGACTATGATACGGTATTGGGAGACAACGGAGAATTCACCAACTGGGGAAGCACGATCAGTGCCGAATACGGACAGAAGAGAGTGATGGACAACGGCTGGATCATGGAACCGCAGATCCAGCTGGCATATAATTACCTCTGGGGAGACGACTACACCACAAAGAACGGAGCAAAAGTAGAACAGGATAATGCAGACAGCTTGGTAGGACGCCTCGGAATCGTCATGAGCAGAGAATTCATGTACAAGACGGCAAGACCGAGCAGAGTGTATGTAAAAGCATCGGTACTCCATGACTTCTTAGGAGAAACGGCAAGCACCGTAAGAGACGACATCCTGTTTACGGACACCGACGATCTGGGAGACACCTGGTTCATACTGGGAGCAGGAACAAACCTGCAGCTTTCCGAGAGCAGCCAATTCTACTTCGATGTGGAAAGAAACTTCAATGCAAAAGTAGAAACAAAATACCGCCTGAATGCAGGAGTCCGTTTCAGATTTTAATTGAAGAAATAAATAAGTACGAATAATTTAAAAAAAGCGGCAGCCTTGAGAAATCGGGCTGTCCTTTTTGTTTTGATAAAGGAAACAAATTGAGAAAATCTTTTTTTTATCCCTGCATTTCCTTTTTGCGGTGAGCATTTCCATTTTTATAAAAGAGCATCGTTTTTTTATAAGAAGGATTTCAAAATGTATTGATTTGCCATTTCTTAACAAAAGCAGGGGAAAAATATTTCCTGTGATATACTGAAATAAAAAGATAAAGAAAGGAAGGAATTTCTATGCGCCATGAATGCAAAATAACGGTATTGGAAACCAAAGTATTTCCCGAATATCAGGAAAAATATCTGGCGGATCCCAAGTCAGGGCCGTGTCCGTGTTTTAAAAAGGGAGATACTTTTTTGTTAAAGAGGACGCCCGAGCAGGATGATTTTTATCATTTAATGAACGGAAGATTTTGCGGTGAAGCTTGGGATGCGATCAGCCGCTATGTGTATACGGCTCTCCAAGGGGGCTCGATCATGCACGGCTGGACCAATGATGATCGGATGATGATTGCCTGCTGCAATGACGGTACAAGGCCGGTTATTTTTAAGATCGAAAGAATAGATATTCCTGAAAATGAAGAGGAACGGCAGTGGCTTGAAAAGCAGGATTTCAAAAACGGCGCCGACAAAGCGTATACGGGTTGAGCAGGGACGGTCTCTTCGGGGGGCCCGTTTTTCTGTATGATTTCTTTCAAAAGAAAGAGGGAAAATCTTCTTTTTTATGGGCAATGAGGTTATAAAAGTCAAAAAGCAGAAAAAAAGAATTTTTTTTTATCTCAAAATCATCGGAGGGGAGAAGAAGGAGAACAGGGCGGAAATGCCGATAAACAGGGCAATAAGAGCAAAGCTCCTGTTTTGTAGCATGATTGAAAGTGATAAAAGGAATGACTTTTATGCATAAAAAATATTATACAATTTGAAAAAAATAAATTATAATACATTTACACTAAATTTGGATGATGTATACGGAAAAAGACTAATGTCTGCCGAAGGAGTAACACTATCAGGCGTTCGAAGGGAATTTCCCGGGTAACACGAAACCGTGTACGGACATAACTCTGGAGAGATCCATATAGGGACGCCGAAGGTGCAGGGGTGTAGGGAAGAGTAGTCGTTACATTCTAATCTCTCAGGCAAAAGGACAGAGTCGGTGCGGATGGGGTATTTCCGGCCGGCTCTGTTTTTTTACTCGAAACGGAGCCGGCTTTTTGTGTATGAAACAGGGGAGATGTTTTTTAGAAAACAGATGGGAGTCGATGTGAATGTTAGCCGATATATTGAATCAGATTGATGCCGTGGTGTGGGGCCCGTGGCTTCTCGTCCTTCTCGTCGGGACCGGCGTATATATGACGATCCGCCTGAGTTTGCTTCAGGTTGTAAGATTGCCGCAGGCTTTGAAATTGATCTTTTTCGCCCGTAATAAGGGGGAAGGGGATATTGACAGTTTCAAAGCGCTTTGTACGGCTCTTGCGGCGACGGTGGGTACGGGAAATATTGTCGGCGTGGCGACGGCCATCAAATTGGGCGGCCCGGGGGCGCTTTTCTGGATGTGGGTGGCAGCGTTCTTCGGTATGGCGACGAAGTATGCGGAAGGCTGCCTTGCCGTCCGATATCGTTCCGTCGATGAAAAAGGAAATGTGGCAGGCGGGCCGATGTACTATATCGAGCAGGGGCTCGGGAAGAAATGGAAGCCTCTTGCCGTGGCGTTTGCTTTCTTCGGCGTTCTTACGGCTATGCTCGGCTCGGGAACAACGACACAGGTCAATGCTATCACCCATTCATTAAATGCGTCTCTGGGAATTCCCGTCCTTCCTGCGGTTGCGGCGCTGACGGTCATCGTGGCGGTCATCATTTTCGGCGGCTTGCAGTCAATTTCGAAAGCGGCAGAAAAAATCGTTCCTGCCATGGCAGTTTTATATTTCTTCACCACCATGACACTTCTCATCATGTTTGCGGAAAATCTTCCTCATGCGGTGGCACAGGTTTTTGAAGGGGCGTTCACGGGAACTGCGGCAACCGGCGGATTTGCCGGAGCCGGTGTCATGCTTGCTTTGCGAAGCGGTATCGCAAGAGGGCTTTTCTCCAATGAATCGGGTCTCGGTTCCGCGCCGATCGTAGCGGCAGCTGCCAAAACAAAATGGCCTGCCGAACAGGGACTGATTTCCATGACGGGAACATTCATCGATACGATCATTATTTGTACACTCACGGGATTGACGATCATCGTAAGCGGCGCATGGACGGGAGATACGAACGGCGCCGAACTGACACAGGTCGCTTTTCAGAGCGGATTCGGAAGCGTCGCTCCCATTCTGCTGACGATCGCTCTTACTCTCTTTGCTTTCACCACGATCCTCGGATGGAACTATTACGGCGAACGCTGCCTTGTCTATCTGGCAGGGGTCAAAGCCATTCCTTTTTACAGAGTGGGCTATGTGATCATTATCGCAGGAAGCGCTTTCATGGAATTGGAAGAAATCTGGGCGCTGGCGGATATCGTGAACGGCCTCATGGCAGTGCCGAACTTGATCGCCCTCCTCGGACTGTCCGGCGTGGTGGTCAATGAAACAAGGAAGTATTTCGAACATTTGAGAATCAGAGAAACCAAGCTTCGTGCTTATAAGGCAAGGGGAATCGGAAAGAATTGACAGAAAAAAGCTCCGCTCTTTGAAAAAGGAACGGAGTTTTCTTTTTTGAAGGAAAAATAATTTATCGGAATAAAAAAACGCAAATCCGAGAGGAAAAATCTTTCGGAAATGCGTTTTTCGTTTCTGTTACAATTTATTTTCCGTATACGATGATTGCTTTTTTATTTTTGATCCGGAGAAGAACAGTTTCAAAGACACGGAAATCATAGTTCAATTCGGAAGAACCGAGGTAGCCGGTGATCATATCCTGCCCGATGGCAAGATCCAAGTTGTGCGATCCCGTGGCAACGAGAACGGCGGTCTGGGCGGGCAGTACGGGTGTCCGATAAATGCCGCCTTCCAGAAGTTTTCCGATCCGTTCGCTTTCGAGCGTGCCCGTGCCGGGCTGGATCCGCTGGAGGCCTGCGTACACATCGGGGCTGACTGCCAGTACTTTGTCTCCGTAAGTGTCGTTTTCAAGCATGTACTGAAGTCCTTCCGCAACGGCGGTGAATGCATTTTCTCCTTCATTCCAGCCGGTGATTTTTACTTTCTTGACTCCTGTTTCCGTGGTCAGGCCTTTTATGCCCGCCTCTTTATCACCGAGGAAGATCATTTTATCTTCCTGCAAAGCGCATTGATAAGCGGCAGCCGCTACTTGGGAAAGGGAAAGGGGAATTCCCGTTCTTCTTGCCGCTTCCAGTTCTCTCCATGTGAGGGTGAAGTCGGCGGAAAGCATGGGAATTTCGGAAATAACGGGATTGCTTCCGGTGATGTCATAGGTTTTAAGCATTTCTATGCCTGCGCCGAGGGGCCCGTATATATCTATAAATTTTCTTCCCGTCAAAACGGTTTTGGCGGTTTCAACGACTTTATGATCGATTGCTTCCCATTCCTGCTCGGTAAAGTCAATATCTCCTCTCATTAAATAATCCATGATGCCCTCCTTATTTCTTTAAACTTCCGATGGTGGGAACTTGGCTTCCGTCTTTATTTTCCGGTTCATTTCCGATCCCCGGTACGGGAGCGGGGGTGATTCCCAATTCTTCCAGCATTTCCAAAACTTCTTTTTCGCCGGAAGCATAGAGATCGCCTTCTTTGGGATCCAAATATTTGAGAAGTGTCAGGAGTTCGCCCATATGTGCTTTTTCTTCGTCACGGATATCGGCAAGAACAGCTTTTGCCACCGGATCGTCCGTGGCCTGTACATGGGCATCATAGCCGTAAATGGCTTCCAGTTCGCCGGACAAGTCGGCACGGATCGCCTGTACAAGTTCCTCTTTGTTCATCTTGCGCTGTACATTGGCGGAAAAGGGATTTCCAAACATAATAACTGACCTCCTTGTAAGATATTACAATGAATTTTGTAAGAAAAGTTTGACTGCATCATCGGCATTTCCCGAAAAACCAGATACAAGCCGGATGCCTGTTTTTTTCGTATCCTCCCGGACATCACCTCCCATGCTGCCGCAAATCAGGATGTCAATCTGATTATATTGTAAGAACAGGATAATTTCTTTATCGCTCCTGTTTTCTGTAGGGACTACAATGCTTTCTTTGATTTCACCGCCTGCTATATCATAGATTTTTAAATTTTTCTCATGAAGGAAAGGAGAAACGGAAGAATCTTCTCCGCAGGTGACGGCGATCCTTGTATGAACGCCGGTTCCACGGCTGACGATCTTTTTCTCTCCCAAAGTTTCCTTATCGGCTGAAAATAAGTAGTGGCTTCCGAAAATTTCAAAAGGAATTCCTTCCACCAGTGCTTTTGATAGTTTTTTCCGTGCCGACTGATAAATATTCTGTATGGTCGTCCTTCCGCCGCCCATGATATCTGCGCATTCTGTCTGGGTTTTTCCTAAATAATCGATGAGACGGATCGTTTCATATTCTTCCACGGTGATGAAAACCGTATCGTTTCCGTTATGTTCGCCCTCCGGCAGAAACAGGCGGAGCTTGGGGACGGTACCTACAGTTCTGTGCTTGGACGGTCGTGCCATGAAATTTCCTCCATACTCTTTGCTTGTAGTCTAACAAAGATTAATGACATATGTCAATAATAAAATTATCAATGAATATCTGTTTTTTTAAGTGTCGGGGGAAGGTATAAAAAATTTCTTTCCTGCCAATTTTTTTTTGAAAGTGAAATCGTAAGGCTCTTTATTTTGGAGGGAAAATAAAAAATATATCTCTGACAGCTTTATAGGAATATAAATAATAAGAAAGAAAAATATCAATAAAGGAGAAAAAAGAGAAGAATGAAAAGATCCGACCTGCGCGGAGGATTTCATATTTTATTGACCGGCGGATTGTTTTATTTTCGGGAGTGATATAATAGTGACAGAGAACTTATTTGTTTTTTCAGGAGGATATCATGGCAGAGAATAAACCGATCCCCGGTACGGGGGGAGATCATTATATTCCTTATGAAGAACGGACAGGAAATGAATCGGTCGTTTATTTTACCCGCGATCTTTCGCCGGAAGGGCTTACAAAAATTTATGACAAGGTAAGCGGCCATATTTCGGGAAAGGTGGGAATCAAGCTCCATACGGGCGAACCGGAAGGGCCGAATATCATTCCCCGTTCATGGGTGAAAGAATTGATAAAGTCGAGACTGGCTGATGCTCATATCGTAGAAACAAATACGTATTATGAAGGCGCCCGTTATACGACGGAGGATCACAGAAAAACGCTGGAGGTCAACGGCTGGACTTTTGCTCCCGTGGATATCATGGACGAGGAAGGTACGACGATGCTCCCCGTGAAGGGCGGCAAATGGTTCAAAGAAATGTCTGTCGGTTCTCATATGCCGAATTATGATTCGCTGGTCGTTCTCACTCATTTCAAAGGCCATATTCAGGGCGGTTTCGGCGGTTCCGATAAAAATGTGGGTATCGGCTGTGCCGACGGGCATATAGGGAAGGGCATGATTCATACCACTCCCGGGTCGGATGATCAGTGGGATATCGCCAAGGAAGAACTGATGGAACGTATCACGGAATCGACAAAGGCGACGGCGGATTATTTCGGAAAGAATATCACTTTTATCAATGTGCTTCGCAACATGTCCGTTTCCTGCGACTGCGAAGGGGTTGCTGCGGAACCTGTGGTGACGCCGAATATCGGGATCATTGCTTCTACGGATATTCTTTCGGCGGATCAGGCATCGGTGGATCTGGTCTATGCTCTGGAAGAGAAGGATAAAGCGGCTCTGACGGAACGGATCGAATCAAGAAGAGGACTCCGCCAGCTTTCGTACATGAAAGAAATGGATATGGGAAATGACCGCTATGTTTTGATCGATCTGGATCATGATGAAAAAAGAATTACTCCGAAAGAAGCTGTCAAAGGCGTGATTCCTTTTGACGAAGACGATCGGTGAAACGGTCGGAAGATAAGTTTTCAATAGAAGGAGACGGGAATATTCGGAAATAAGAATTTCCTGTCCTGTAAAGGAGAATCAGTATGATAAAGAAAATAGCTTTATTGTCTGCGGTACTTGCTCTTTCCGCTGCGGGTTTTGCCGGTGCGGAAGAAACTTATAGCAGCTACAGAAACGGCAGAAGTGATTACAGAAATGCACCCTGCTATGAACAGTCGGAGCGGAGAAGCTACGAAAACGGCGAATATTGCCCGATTGACAGCGACAGAAGAAGTGATAGCGATCGCGATTACTGCTACGGTCCGCGATACAGATAAAAACAGATAAGGGAGAAATGTCCGAAAGGGCATTTTTTTCTTTTTGAAAAGGAAAGTTCTATTAATAAAATCTATAAGAGGGTATAAATAAATGAGAAGTCCCTTTTGATCTGTCTTTTTGCAGAGAGAAAAGGAAGCGCCGTCCCTTCCCCGTGTTTGACAGGGCAGGGGTGTTTCGTTATAATTAGCATGTTATGGTGTGTGAAAAGCACAAAAAGGTAAGGAGGTGTTGAACGATGGCAAAAATGACATTCCAGCCGAACAATCACTGGAGAAAACATACTCACGGATTCCGTGCCCGCATGAAGACAAAAGCAGGAAGAATCGTGCTTAAAAGAAGAAGAGCGAAGGGAAGAAAGGTATTAAGTGCCTGAGTCAGAAACGGAACAGGTTCGGCGCTACACTTTGGAACGGGATTTCCGCGTCCGGAGAAATAAGGATTACCGGCGGATTTACCGTGCCGGAAAGCGTTTCAGCAACCGGGCGGGACTTATTTATGTAGCAAAAACCAAGACGGAGGCAATCCGTATCGGATTTGTGGCAACGAAAAAAATCGGCCATGCTTTTGCCCGAAATCGTGCCAAACGGCTGATGAAAGAGGTGTACCGTCTTCATCGCCATGAATTGCTGCCCCGTCATGAAGCTATCCTGCTGGCAGGCTCTTTTTTAACCACGGCGACCTATGAAGAAGCCGAAAAAGCTCTTTTGGCATTGTGGCGCAAAGCAGGAATAATGGAGTCACAGAAATGAAAACAATACTGCTCTCGTTCATTCGGTTTTACAGAGCGTATCTGTCTCCGTTAAAACCGCCGTGCTGCCGCTTTACGCCGACCTGCAGCGAATATGCTTTGGAAGCCATAGAGAAATACGGTGCGCTGAAAGGCGGATGGCTAGCGGTGAAGCGGATCTCCAAATGTCATCCTTTTCACAAGGGCGGCTATGATCCGGTTCCGTGACCCGGAAGCGGAATTTTCACATAAGAATTGCGGCGCTTCTCTATGCAGAGTGCCGATTTTTATTTTTTAAAAAGCTCTTCCCGTGGGATAAGAAAAATGATTCATTGTGCCGATAACCACCAGATTTTCTTGTTTTACAGGGGAAGAATTTCATAGGGCTCGTTCCGCTCTTGAAATTTAGAAGGCGGAATACATTTAAACGGTTGAAACAGAGACCGTGTAAGGAGACGATTATGAATTTTGGTTTTGGCGGCGGATCGGATTTTCAAATTCCCGTCCTCTCCACCTTGGTCGGCATGCTTGCCGATCTGATGCGTGTCGGTCTGCAATATTGCTATGAAGTCAGCAGCAGTCTGGGATTTCCCAACTATGTCATCGCAATCATTGTACTGACCCTGATTATTAAAACATTGCTGCTTCCTCTGGCAATCAAGCAGATACGCTCCATGAAAGCCATGCAGGAAATACAGCCGGAAATTCAAAAAGTTCAGAAAAAATACAGAAACGACCCGGTGAAACTCCGTGAGGAAATGGGCCGTTTATATAAGGAACATAACGCATCCCCCTTGGCAGGATGTCTGCCCCTTCTTATCCAGATGCCTTTCTTGATCGCCATGTATTATGCGATTCAAGGATTTAACTATGATCCGGCTCATGCGGGATTCCTCTGGATTGAAAGTCTTGCCGTGGAAGATACGACCTTTATTCTTCCTGTTTTGTCGGCAGCGACGACATTCCTTGTTTCTTGGCAGACGACTCCCAAAAATGCACCGAGCAATCAAAAAACGATGCTCGTCCTGATGCCTCTCATGATCGGCTGGATGTCCCTCAATTTTCCGAGCGGCCTCGTTATTTACTGGATCGTCAACAATGTGTACCAGTTCTTCCAGCAGCTGATCATGTTCCGCGGTGAAAAAGGAAAAGAAGTCATCAACGGCCCGTCCAAAAAAGGCGTAGTCACCGTACTCGGCCAGAATCAGGAACAGAGTGAAGAAGCTCCGAAAAGAAAAAAGGTCATCCGCAAAAAGGTGATCAAAAAGGTGGTCAGAAAACCGGCGCAGGAAGAAAAACCTGCCGATGTTTCCACGGAAAAAGGGGAAACGGAAAATAAAAATGATCTCGGAGCAGGGGAGGGCGAAAAATGAAAACAGTTAAAATTTCGGCAAAGACTATAGAGGCTGCCGTTTCCGAAGGTTTGAAGCAGCTCGGCATCTCTCGGGAAGAAGCGGAGATCCGTGTCATCGAACAGCCTTCCAGCGGTCTTTTCGGATTGATCCATAAAAAAGATGCGGTTGTTGAAATTTCCGCACCGGAATCAGAAAAAGAAGTTCCCGCAGCGGAACCTGCAAAAGCAGAAACAGCAGAAGAAGTCATCGAAACACCGGACAGAGGGGAAGTACAGGTTGAAGCCGCAGCAGAACCGGAAGACGGGGATGTTTCGGAAGAAGAAACCGTAACCGAATCCGATGACGAGGATGAAACGGAAGTCAAAGATAGTAAAGACAAGAAAACAGATCGGGAAGAACTGCCTTTTGTGGCGGAAGATCAAGCTGTCGTTGCAGAAGAAGCAAAGAAATTCTTGGAAGGCGTTTTCAAAGGAATGAACTTGGATGTCCAGATGGAAAAAATGGTGAATGAAGAACGGATTCTTTTCACTCTTTACGGAAAAGGTCTCGGCATTCTCATCGGCAAACACGGACAGACTTTGGATGCTCTCCAGTATCTGACCAATCTGGCGGCAGGTAAAAATTTCCGCCGCCGCTACTTCGTCCTTCTCGATGTGGAAGGATATCGGGAAAGACGCCGTCAGACGTTGGAATCTCTCGCACGCCGTCTGGCAGAAAAAGTAAAACGCACCGGCGAAGAAGTGAAACTGGAACCCATGCCTGCAGGAGAAAGAAGGATCATTCATCTGGCACTCCAGAATGATTATGCCGTTTCTACCGACAGCGAAGGGGAAGCACCGTATCGCTCCGTCGTCATTCGTGCCAAATAATGACATAAGTATATAAGAAGGTACTCTTTCGGGAGTACTTTTTTTATTGCCTTTTTTGGTGACATAGGATCAGCAACAACTTTTTTTATTTTGAAATGAAAAAGAAAATTTGCAGTCCTTTTATTTCCTTCATATAAGGAATTTATATGGAGGAGATACTATAGAAAAAAGTTTTATCCGAAGGGACAATGATTCAATCAATAAATGACCCGTCCGAAGAGAAGAATATTTTTATTTCATTTAAAAAATTTTCCGGAGATTTTTGTTTTTTCAAAAGTTCTTTTTCCTGTTTGCGCCGATGGTTACGGCTTTTTAAAGGAGTTGAAATTTTTTAAAAAGATGTAAGACAGACTTGACATAGACCCCACGGGGGTGTAGTATATGACCATAAAGAAGAATTTCGATATAGAAAGGGGCAGACAAAAAGAAATGGAAAAAGAAATGGAAAAAGAAATGGAACTGACGGCCGACTGCTGCGCTCATACACAGAGGACGGCAGAAGAACAAAAACTGCTCCTGACTCGCCTCCGCACCATGGAAGGACAGATACGGGGGATACAGAAAATGGTGGAAAATGATCAGTATTGTCCCGATATTCTGATGCAGGTGTCGGCAGTATCCAACGGGCTGAACAGTTTCAACAAGCTGCTTCTGGCTGCTCATATAAGGGGCTGTGTGGCAGACGATATACGGGCAGGAAAAGATGAAAAAGTCGATGAACTTTGCGGTATGCTGCAAAAGTTAATGAAATAAAAATTTCTTTATCCGCCGATAGCGGTGAAGATGAATGCAGGTGATAGAAATGAAACAATATGTTGTAACGGGAATGACTTGTGCCTCCTGCCAGCTCCATGTGGAAAAAGCGGTGGCAAAAGTTCCCGGGGTAAATAAGGTGACCGTATCCCTTCTGACCAATTCCATGGCGGTTGACGGAACGGCGGAAGCGGGGGATGTGATCCGTGCGGTGGAAGATGCCGGCTACGGCGCCAAACCGAAAGGTGCGGAGGAAAAAGTGTCTTCTTCGGCAAAATTGGCGGCGGAAGAAGATGCATTGAAAGACAGGGAAACACCGCGACTGAGAAGAAGGCTGATTTTGTCCGTTGCCTTTTTGGCGATCCTCATGTATTTCACCATGGGATACAGTATGCTGAACTTTCCTCTTCCTTCCTTTTTTGATCAAAATTTCACGGGACTTGCCCTGACCCAGATGCTCCTCGCTCTTGCGGTGATGATCATCAACAAAGATTTCTTTGTTTCCGGGTTTCGTTCCCTGATGCACGGTGCGCCGAATATGGATTCTCTTGTGGCACTGGGCTCGGGGGTATCTTATCTTTGGTCTCTTTATGTTTTTTATAAGATGACTTATCTCATGACTGCCGGTGCAAATGCAGCTGCCGTCATGGATTTATATCATAATCAGCTTTATTTCGAGTCCGCTGCCATGATTCCCGCCTTGATTACGGTGGGAAAAATGCTTGAATCTCTTTCCAAAGGCCATACGACGGATGCGTTGAAAAATCTGATGAAGATGGCGCCTAAGACGGCGGTTCTTGAAAGAAACGGAGAGTCCGTCACCGTCGATATTGATGAAGTCAAAGCAGGCGATATATTCCTTGTCAGACCGGGAGAAGCCGTTCCCGTGGACGGAGTGATTTTGGAAGGATCCACTGCCATTGATGAGTCGGCTCTTACGGGGGAATCGATCCCCGTGGACAAGACTGTAGATGACACGGTTAAAGCAGCAACGATCAATCAGTCGGGATTTATTAAGGCAAGGGCTACCCGTATCGGAGAAGACACTACCTTTTCTCAAATCATTCAAATGGTCAGTGATGCGGCAGCGACGAAAGCACCGATTGCCCGTATTGCCGATGTGGTTTCGTCCTTTTTCGTTCCGGCGGTCATCATTCTTGCCGTTCTGGTAGCGGCCGTCTGGTTCTTCTTCGGCGCGCCTGCTGCTAAAGCATTGGAATATGCGATCTGTGTCCTTGTTATTTCCTGTCCCTGCGCATTGGGCCTTGCCACACCGGTATCCATTATGGTCGGTAACGGTCTCGGTGCAAAGAACGGCATCCTCTTCAAAACGGGTGAAGCTCTTGAAAATGCAGGAAAATTACAGATTGTTGCTCTCGACAAAACGGGAACCATCACTGAAGGAAAACCGGAAGTGACCGATGTTTATCCTGCAGAAGGAACAAGTGAAGATGAATTACTCCGCCTGGCTTACAGCTTGGAAAAGAAATCGGAACATCCTCTTGCCCGGGCGATTGTCAAAAAGGGAGAGGAAGAAAATATTTCCTTTGAAGAAGCAGAAGATTTTCAGGCTCTTCCCGGAAACGGCCTCATTGCAAAAATAGGAAATAAAACGGTTCGGGGCGGTTCCGAATCTTATATATCGGGTCTCGTTTCTTTACCGGAAGAAATAAAAGAAAAATCGGCTCTTCTCGGAAAAGAAGGAAAAACACCGCTCTTTTTTGAAAGAGAAGGAAAATTTTTAGGAATTATTGCCGTAGCGGATGTGATCAAAGAAGATTCCGCCAAAGCGGTGAAAGAATTGCAAAAAATGGGCATCGAAGTGGTGATGCTCACCGGTGACAATGAAAGAACGGCCCGTGCCATCGGCGATGCTGCAGGTGTGGACAGAGTCATTGCCGGGGTTCTTCCCGACGGCAAAGAAGCGGTTATCCGAGAATTGCAGAAACGGGGCAAAGTCGGAATGGTGGGCGACGGTATCAATGATGCGCCTGCCCTCACCAGAGCGGATATCGGTGTTGCCATAGGCAGCGGAACCGATGTAGCCATCGATTCGGCAGATATCGTTCTCATGAATTCCAGACTGACCGATGTGAGCGGTGCCGTCCGTCTGAGCAGGGGAGCTCTCAGAAATATTCATGAAAACTTATTCTGGGCTTTTGCCTACAATGTACTTCTGATTCCCGTTGCGGCAGGCATTTATCCCGGTATTTCCTTAAATCCCATGATGGCGGCGGCAGCGATGGCGCTTTCCAGTGTGACCGTATGTCTGAACGCGCTCAGGCTGAATCTTTTCAAAGTACATGATTCTTCTCATGACAAAGCGCTGAAGAACAAAGCCCTTCCGGCAGGTGCGGAAACGGTGAAAGAAAATATTTCCTCATCTGCTGAAGAAAGCAAACAAGATGAAGAAAGTAAAAAATCGGAAGCGGAAAAACCGGTTTCCGAAAAGAAAGATAGTGTTCATCAGGCCATCGTATCGGTAGGCGGCATGACTTGTGAAAATTGTGACCGCCATGTGAAAAAAGCATTGGAGTCGGTAGAGGGCATCATAGAAGCGACGGCGGATCACAAGACGGGACAGGCGGTTATCAGATATGACGGTAATCCCGATGAGGAAAAGATGAAAGAAGCTCTTTCTCAAGCGGATTATGAATATAAAGGCATTACATTTGAGAAGGAAGAAAGCAAAAAGTCGGAAGCGGAAAAACCGGTTTCCGAAAAGAAAGATAATCTTCGTCAGGCAATCGTATCGGTAGGCGGCATGACTTGTGAAAACTGTGACCGCCATGTGAAAAAAGCATTGGAGTCGGTGGAGGGCATCATAGAAGCTGCGGCGGATCACAAGACGGGGCAGGCAGTTATCACTTATGATAATAATCCTGATGAGGAAAAGATGAAGGAAGCTCTTTCTCAAGCGGATTATGAATATAAAGGCATTACATTTCCAAAGGAGGAAAACAACATGAAAGAAACAGTTAAGATTGAAGGAATGACTTGCAGCCATTGCGAAATGACGGTGAAAAAGGCTTTGGAAGCATTGGACGGCGTAGAAAGCGCTGCCGTATCCCATGAAAAAGGGACGGCAGAATTGTCCCTCTCTAAAGATGTGGCAGAACAGGATATCAAAAAAGCCATCGAAGACAAAGATTATAAGTTTGTAAGTATTGAAAAATAAATAATAAGAAGGCGGAGGATCTCGGAAGAGGTTCTCCGTTTTTTTGACGACTCTTGCCACTGGGAAAAGAAAACGGCGGAAGGAAAGGATTTTCCAATCTTTCCGCTTCTTTTATGGAAATTTAAAAATAAATAAGACTTGCTTTTGAAAATCTCGAATCATTCCATATTTCAGGGGATGCACATTCTAAAAAAGCAAAAAAAAAGAGCGATCGGAACCGCTCTTTTCTAAGGAGTATAAAATAAAGGAAGTTGGAAAGGGCGGGATTTCCATGGGAGTGTGAGGAAATCCCGTAAAGGCAGGCGGTCCGTACACCGCCTTACCTTTGTAATGATTATACCACAGAAAAATGATTTTGAGAACTATTTTCGATTAAAAAATAAAAAGAAAGATTGAAATTATAAGAGACGTCTGACGGCAGGAAGTATATTGACGGCTGAGAAAGGAATGTTTACATATCGCAGGGGGCGCAGTTTTTGATCTGAAAACGGCAGGATTTTCTTAAAAGGAAAGAGAAATTTCTTCGGACAGGAGAAATTCGAGAAAAGAGAGAAAGATGTAAAAAAAGGCGGGACAGAAAAAATTTGTACAGTATGCAGAAAGGGAAGCCCGCTTGTCATGGTAAACACATTTCATTATTTGTGTTAGAATAAGCATATAGTAATCATTGGGGGTGTTTCGTTGTTTGCTTATGCCTTCACATTCCTGACAGCGCTGGCGGTCACTTTTATTCTGACGCCTGCGGTCAAACATCTTGCCGTCAAGATCGGAGCCGTAGACAGGCCGGATGCGCGAAAAGTTCATCACGGACTGATTCCCCGTCTCGGGGGGCTTGCCATATATGCGGGATTTATGATTTCTGTCATCACCACGGTGGGATTTACTTATGAAATGACGGGGATCATGATCGGCGCTACTTTTTTGGTGCTTGTCGGAATTGCAGACGATATCGTTTCTCTGCCTGCGAAAGTAAAACTTTTGGGACAGATTTTGTCTGCTTCCGTTCTGGTTGTTTTCTTCAATGTCAATATCGACTGGGTCAATATTCCCTATGTGGGAATGATCACTTTCCCGCCGATCATTTCCATACCGCTTACGATTTTCTGGATCATCGGGTTCATCAATACGGTGAATCTCATCGACGGTCTGGACGGGCTTGCCGCAGGTATTGCAACGATTGCTTCCATTGCCGTCGCTCTTCTTGCCTTTCAGATGGGACAGTGGGTATCGGCAGCTGCCATGGTCGCCATGTCGGGAGCATGTCTTGCTTTTTTGCAATATAATTTCAATCCTGCCAAAATATTTATGGGGGATACGGGATCGATGTTCCTCGGCTATCTCATAGGCGCCGTGTCCGTCATGGGCTCTATGAAAACAGCGGCGATAGCCGTTCTTGTGGTGCCCATCATTGCCCTTGCCGTGCCGATCGTGGATACTCTTTTGGCGATTATCCGCCGCAGGCAGTCGGGAGTTCCTATTTTTTCACCGGATAAAAATCATCTCCATCATCGTTTGCTGGCAAAAGGATTGTCACAAAAACAGGTGGTGCTCATTATGTATGCTTTGACCGCCTTTTTTTCCTGTATGGCCCTCTTCATGATACATACCGCTCCGTGGATCGGAATTTGCGTGATTGCCGCGGCGCTTGCCCTCTTTGTCCTTTGGGCGCGTAAACTGGGGGTCCTGAAAGAAACCGTTCCGTCTCCGTATCAGACAGAGAAAGAAAAAGAACAGGAAAGAGACGTATAATTTTATTGAAATAAAGGGGTTGCATTCATGAAAGTCATGACGATTTTCGGTACGAGGCCGGAAGCCATCAAAATGGCACCGGTGATCAAGGAACTTTCCAAACATCGGGAAATAGAAGTAAAAGTCTGCCTGACCGCACAGCACAGAGAAATGCTCGATCAGGTGGTGGACTTGTTTCAGCTGCCCGTGGATTATGATTTGGATGTCATGAAAGAGGAACAGTCCCTCTATGACATCACCGCCCGTGTTCTTCGCCGTCTGGAGAAGGTGCTGGAAAAGGAAAAACCCGATTACGTCCTTGTTCACGGTGATACGACGACGACTTTCACTGCCGCTCTGGCCGCTTTTTATCAGCAGATCAAAGTGGCCCATGTAGAGGCGGGACTCCGGACGGGGGATCTCACTTCTCCTTTTCC
>ERZ506960.427-NODE-427-length-14970-cov-6.04251_pt1 | contig 14970 bp, 21 predicted proteins | sample MGYA00513170_ERZ506960 | MGnify/ENA metagenome assembly ERZ506960
GCAAGTCGTTCGAAGGTTTGGAACGCATGTACCGCGCGGGCTATGCGGCGGCCGAAGCCATCCCCGCATTCCTAAAAAGCTGAGCACTACCCTCATATGAACACTCCAGCCGATAGCAACACGCGTGAAAACACCAACACGAACACCGACATCAGCATCACCGCGAATGCCACGGGATTCAGCACAAAAACACTGAACCCGCAGATTCTGGTGACCTTGTGGAACGTGGAGCGTTTGGGCTCGTTCTCCGCGGTCGCGCGTGAAACCGGATGGTCGCAACCGGCCATCAGCCAGCAGATCCGCAAGATCGAACGTGAACTTGACGCAAAACTTGTGCAGCGCACGTCGCATGGCGTGGAATTGACTCCGATCGGCCGTATTCTGGCACGTCACGGGCAGCTTATCGACAATCGAGTCACCCAAGCCGTCAAAGATGTGGAAGAGTACCAGCGCAACGGATCGACGCATATTCGTTTGGTCGCTCCTCCATCGGTATGTTCGTCGTTCGTGGCACGCGTGCTCGTGCATATCAGCAAAACGTCCGACATTCGCGTGAGCCTCATGCAGATGGAGCCGCCTGAGGCCATGGAGGCGTTGGAACAGGGGCTTGCCGATTGCGCGATCATCTTCCAATACAATTCACTCCCCGCTTTGGCCGGACCGGACGATTTGGAAGTCGCTCCTTTCGGCGTCGATCCGCTGATGCTGCTGATCGGCGCGAACAATGCGATCGCGCGCCAGTACGAAAGCTCGCACCTGCCGGTCCAATTGGTTTCGGCACGCGGCGAACAGTGGATCGCCGGCTGCGAAACCTGCCAGGCGAATCTGGTGTCGTTGGCGCGTGCCGCCGGCTTCACACCGGAAATCACACATTCGACCGACGATTTTTGGGCCACGCAGAATCTGGTGGAAGTCGGCATGGGCGTCTCGATCATATCTCGCTTAGCCACAACCGCTGGAATCCAACCCGATTTGGCCGCACTGCCAATCGCCGACAACAACGCATTCCGCACAGTCTGTTTCGTCACAAGAAAAGTGGACGACCGACCGGCAGTGGCCCGCGTCAAAGACGAAATCGAAAGGGCGTCACACCAGTATTTGGAAAACATCTGATTCATCGTTTGATATCCGTGCTTATTCGCAATCGCGGAATACTGCAGCAAACAATTGTTTCCAGTATTTTGCTATATCGTCATAATCAGATTAATAATTGAATAGCAAAAGCATCTGATATAAGAAAACTTCATAACAGTCTTTGCTTTCAGTACAAGAACACACTGTTCGTGCAAGCATCGGTACGTCATGCTGGAACCATGGAAGAAATCATGGAAATGAAGCATCGTACCGGTTCCGGCTTTGACGCCGACGCCATCGACCACACCACCGCAGCCGATCTTGCCGCAGTCGGCTCCGACAAGTGGACACGCTACCCCGGCTGCATCGGCGCGTTCATCGCCGAAATGGACTACGGCCTGGCTCCCTGCATCCAAGAAGCCATCGACAACGCCTGCGACCATTGCAAACTCGGCTACATTCCCGAACCCTGGAAACAGCGCGTGGCAGCAGCATGCGCAGGATGGCAACGCTCGCATTACGGATGGGATGTCGATCCGAGCATTATTCGCGTGGTTCCCGACGTACTCGAAGCTTATGAGCTTTTCCTGCGTGAACTGGTCGGTGCGGGCAACAGCGTGATCGTGCCGACGCCTGCCTACATGCCGTTTTTGAGCGTTCCGAAACTGTACGACGTTGACGTGATCGAAATCGAAATGCTGCAAAGCGGCGACGCCGAAACCGGAGAGGCGCAATGGGTGTTCGACTTCGACGCCATCGAACGCGCGTTTGCGGCCGGATGCCATGCGTTCGTGCTCTGCAACCCGCACAACCCGATCGGCAAAGTGCTCACCTTGGAGGAGGAGCTGCGTCTGAGCGATCTTGCGGCACAGTATGACGTGCGTATTTTCAATGATGAGATTCATGCGCCGTTCGTGTTTGAGGGCAGGCACATTCCGTTCCCCACCATCAGCGAGCAGGCCGCATTACAGTCGATGACCGCTACCAGCGCGTCGAAATCGTTCAATATTCCGGGCACGAAGTGCGCGCAGGTGCTGCTTACCAATCCTGCGGATCGTGACATGTGGGCGGTCAAGGCGGAGTGGAGCGAACATCAGACCGCCACCATCGGCGCAATCGCCACCACCACCGCATATAACGAAGGCGACCTGTGGTTCCAGGATGCGTTTGCCTATGTGCGCAGGAATTTGGCGTTGTTCGACGAGCAGATGCGTGAAAGGTTCGCCGACGTCGGCTATATCAAACCGCAGGGCACATATATCGCATGGCTTGATTTCTCGCCGCTTGGCATCGACGATCCGGCCGCATACTTCCTTGAGAAGGCGCAAGTGGCGTTGACCGACGGGCGTTCATGCGGCGAGACCGGTGCCGGATGCGTGCGCGTGAACATAGCAATGCCGTATCCGCTGCTGGTCGAATGCCTGGACCGCATGTATGGCGCGTTGCATGCGGATGGATTGCTGTAAACTTCGCCACATATTCAGTGTTTTCCTCAACCAACGGCAGCATAACGGTGAACGTCGTGCCCTTCCCCACTTCGCTGTCCACCGTTATGGTGCCGTTGGAAATCTGCATACTATCGACATGCGATGGGAGGTTGATATGCGTTTGAACGTGAGCACCAGCATTGAAACGGCCGCCTGCGAAATAGCCGGCGATGATCTGCTGTTCTTGGGATTTCATGGATTCAGCAATGATGAAAATGAGATGATCCGCATTATTGATGCGATTTATGATGTTCCGAAGCGAGACGCATCTTCAACGGACAACTCCATTGCTCCTGCCCAGCATCCGAATTATCTGTCGTTCCGAGGCACGTACGAACGTCCTTACATCGGAAGCTACTACTGGTATCCAGATGGATGTTCAGTAGAAGAGCGTCGACGTGAGTGCAGTGCCGTAGGCGACGCCGTCGTACGATTGCTGGATTCGCCCGCATACGCGCATTTCCGCAAGGTACTGATCGGGTTTTCGCAGGGCGGATACCTGTCGTATCGCATGGTTGCGGAACATCCCGATGCGTTCGACAGGGCGATTCTGATGAGCCCATCATTCAAAGGCGAAACCGCTGAGCCTTTGCCCGCGACCGGACGCACGCGATTCGCACTCTGCTACGGCAGCGAAGACCGCACAATTCCTTTAGCCGACCAACAGTGCGCGCACAACAAACTTGCGCAAACCGGCAATCTCACGTATTTCGAATATCCGGGAATGGTCCACGGCATCTGCGATCAGGAAATTCGTGACCTACGCGCCTGGCTGGGATTGTGATATGCGCTGCGTGAGGAGTTCTGCGCATCTGAGACTCCGCACGCGTGCCCATAAACTCGTTTTCACCCCCTCGGATTGTCATTGAAACCAACTCGGAACTCTTGATACACCCTAATCGTCGAAATTTATGGACATACACCCAGTTCATCTGAACTGAACCGCGATATCTGGCTTATATATGGCAGATTTGGCATCTTGACCTGAAGTTTCTCGCTCATATATGGCACATGCCCTTCGAGAAAAGCCACTTAGGGGGCATGTTTTTGACACTTTTCGCACGAACACCTGCCATATATAAGCGAGAAGCCTCCGTACGAACCTCAAAATCTGCCATATATAGGCGAGATAGGCGGCATAATTAAGCATTTTCCCTCACTGATGAGCCGCAGAACAAACCAGACGACCGAAGTTTTACGATGTTATGTACGTCAAGCTCACCACGAACATCTCTCCACATATGTCGCAACAATATGGTCAGCGATCGCCCTTTTCCAATGCTCGGGCGGCCACTGCATGATGGTCGTAAAGTCAAGCTTATGCGGGTTGGATTGTCAGCCTGCCGCCGAGAGCGTGCACGATCCCTTCATAATGGTATGGAAGCTCGGGTTGACATTCCTGTCGAGGCTCTTGTAAAGACTTTCACGTCCCACACCCGCCTCCTTCGTGATCTGCCCCATACCCTTCGCTTTGGTCATATCGCCGATTACGGCCTGCCGCAACGCCGAATCGTCAAGCTCGGCCACCGATAAAGCAGCAACATGAGCGAGTCGCTCTTCTGCGCGGAGCAAACACGGTAGCCGGGACCGAAATTGAACCTCAGCGCGCTGGCCCCGTCACCAACCGTATGCAGGTCACCCACCGGCCGCCCCATCTAGAAGCGCAATCGGAGTCTCGCGCTGATTCGGGCTTTCGCGTTCCGGTCCTTTATCCGGCTGAACCATTGGCGATATTCGCCAGTCATATGTATTTCCATATGACATGTTGCATCCCATGAGACACAATATGTCTAGCTTGACGACCACTCACGAGATGAACGACCAAAGTAAAACAGAAATTCGACAGGTTAGCCAATTTCTCGTGCATCCGCACCCACCCGACCGTTTTCACATACACTATTTCTTTTACATAGCTTTCAGAAGCGACCCCATGCGAAACACCCAGTCGCAGTTCCTGCTCGTATTACCGTTGAAGTCGCCCCGAGCGGACAAAAACCCTGGTTTTCCGTTGCTAGCAGTCCCGCACATGTGGAATCCCGCATGTGCGGGGAACACTGGACATAAACAGGGAGAGCAACATCCACGCGGCGGCCGGAACGATGCAGACACCGATTTCAATCCACGCTCTCCATGAGGAGAGCGACTGATACGACGCTCGAAAATCATCTTAATCGTATCATTTCAATCCACGCTCTCCATGAGGAGAACGACGGGGATGCGGTCGAGGATCGGGCTGACCTGCGTATTTCAATCCACGCTCTCCATGAGGAGAGCGACGTCCTACACCGAGTCCACCGGCACCTTCAACCAATTTCAATCCACGCTCTCCATGAGGAGAGCGACAGACCAAGGAAGCGCAGCACAAGCGGCATCGTCCGATTTCAATCCACGCTCTCCATGAGGAGAGCGACTTGTGGAGAGAGTGCCGTCAGCCCTCATCTTGGAATTTCAATCCACGCTCTCCATGAGGAGAGCGACGATGACAAGAGGGTTCCGAGCACTCCTACTGCCCGGAACCATTTCAATCCACGCTCTCCATGAGGAGAGCGACCGACCGCGACTATCCGTGGGACAGCCTCTGTCCATTTCAATCCACGCTCTCCATGAGGAGAGCGACCGCCATGTCTTGGGTCACGCCGTGGCGCGATTCGATTTCAATCCACGCTCTCCATGAGGAGAGCGACTTCCGAGCGCGGACTTGATTATCCGCGAGTCATGATTTCAATCCACGCTCTCCATGAGGAGAGCGACTATCATTGCTGCCAAAGGTTAAGCAATAGCCGCTAATTTCAATCCACGCTCTCCATGAGGAGAGCGACCTACGCGCAACAGTCTGCCGATTGGGGGTATCAGAATTTCAATCCACGCTCTCCATGAGGAGAGCGACACGGGCGAAATGCTCAACGCGTCCTTTGGTATCACATTTCAATCCACGCTCTCCATGAGGAGAGCGACCCAGTCGGCGCAAATGGCATCCGATCTCACGTTATTTCAATCCACGCTCTCCATGAGGAGAGCGACTTCAAATGGATTAACCTACCACCTTACATCGATATTTCAATCCACGCTCTCCATGAGGAGAGCGACCCAATGCCAACGCCGAACCGTTATTCACGGCCATATTTCAATCCACGCTCTCCATGAGGAGAGCGACGGTGTTCGCGTTCACATAGTCGCATGTCTGAATATTTCAATCCACGCTCTCCATGAGGAGAGCGACCATAGGCGTTACCGAGCTGAATATCGTGCTGGATTTCAATCCACGCTCTCCATGAGGAGAGCGACCAATATCACTATGGACAGACAGTCAATTTGTCCATTTCAATCCACGCTCTCCATGAGGAGAGCGACCAGGAGGTGAGCGCATGGCATTGCAGACATTGGCTATTTCAATCCACGCTCTCCATGAGGAGAGCGACTTATAGGAGATATGGCTATCATCTGATTTTAGTGATTTCAATCCACGCTCTCCATGAGGAGAGCGACCAATACCCCCGTAAACTCGTCGCGCAAGTAGGGATTTCAATCCACGCTCTCCATGAGGAGAGCGACTTTGCGCTGTTCCGCCTGCTCTGCCGTTGAGCTATCATTTCAATCCACGCTCTCCATGAGGAGAGCGACCCGGCAGTCCGGTATGCTCCTCCCGCTCGACGTGATTTCAATCCACGCTCTCCATGAGGAGAGCGACCTATCCTCTCGGACAGGAATGATATGTACTTGATATTTCAATCCACGCTCTCCATGAGGAGAGCGACGGAGCCGGTGGCGAAATACATCAATATGTTGACATTTCAATCCACGCTCTCCATGAGGAGAGCGACATAGGAGGTACAGCAATGACCAACGCAGGCGATATTTCAATCCACGCTCTCCATGAGGAGAGCGACCCACACTCATCACGCCCAAGCCACCAAGCACAGACATTTCAATCCACGCTCTCCATGAGGAGAGCGACCCGATGGCATGTACACCATTGAGGACTTCGTAGGCATTTCAATCCACGCTCTCCATGAGGAGAGCGACCCGAAACCAACAAATTGACCGCTCAAAATCTCATATTTCAATCCACGCTCTCCATGAGGAGAGCGACACGGGTTAGGGGTGATGCTGCCCCTGTGCTTGTAATTTCAATCCACGCTCTCCATGAGGAGAGCGACTCGAATCCATTGAGATTCAGGGCGAAAAAACGGTATTTCAATCCACGCTCTCCATGAGGAGAGCGACCCACGTCCGGTGGTTCCAACCATTCGCGCATCAATTTCAATCCACGCTCTCCATGAGGAGAGCGACTTGCCCACACTCTTCCGGTAATTGCAGTGATTTGCAGTATTTCAATCCACGCTCTCCATGAGGAGAGCGACCCTCGCCTGCTCGATCTCCTGACGGTTAAGGACGAGATTTCAATCCACGCTCTCCATGAGGAGAGCGACCCAGACCGCCCTTGCGCAGCACCTTGGCGCTCTTATTTCAATCCACGCTCTCCATGAGGAGAGCGACTTCTTGCGCCATAGCTGACGAAAAGCTGCTTCCATATTTCAATCCACGCTCTCCATGAGGAGAGCGACTTCGTTGAGGTGTTCGTCGAGCTTTTCGGCGTTCTATTTCAATCCACGCTCTCCATGAGGAGAGCGACCCAGATTTTAACGCAGCTGCAAACTCAGATCCGAATTTCAATCCACGCTCTCCATGAGGAGAGCGACCCGGATGAGCAGGGAGGAGGCGAACGAATTGGATAAGATTTCAATCCACGCTCTCCATGAGGAGAGCGACCGGTTTCATCGCCGAAAAGACCGCGTGGGTCAAATTTCAATCCACGCTCTCCATGAGGAGAGCGACCAAGCCCACCACGGGCACGCCCAAGGACCCCGCGTTATTTCAATCCACGCTCTCCATGAGGAGAGCGACCGAGGGGTGCGGCCTGTATATCATCCAGGATCGGATTTCAATCCACGCTCTCCATGAGGAGAGCGACGGAGGAGGTTTTACTTGCCTCGTGACTTTCCATTATTTCAATCCACGCTCTCCATGAGGAGAGCGACGCGAAATCCTCTGGGCAATGGTCAAAGCTAACGATTTCAATCCACGCTCTCCATGAGGAGAGCGACCCGTAGACGTCATCACCGAGGTATTCCTTGTTATTTCAATCCACGCTCTCCATGAGGAGAGCGACTTAGACATTATATTATCTCCTAACTATTTTAGTCATTTCAATCCACGCTCTCCATGAGGAGAGCGACATAGTTACGGTATCAACGGTTGGCGTTTTCCAGTATTTCAATCCACGCTCTCCATGAGGAGAGCGACTTTTCTTTTTTTGCTGCTGTAATGATAATGGGATATTTCAATCCACGCTCTCCATGAGGAGAGCGACGCGTGCCATGATCGTATCAAAGAGTTCGCTTAATATTTCAATCCACGCTCTCCATGAGGAGAGCGACTATCGGGGTACGTCGTCGCGTTTTGCAGATGTGATTTCAATCCACGCTCTCCATGAGGAGAGCGACTCAGCACGATTGCCGGGCTGTCTGGGTCGTCCGTATTTCAATCCACGCTCTCCATGAGGAGAGCGACTGCGGCGTTGGTCAGGCCGAGCAAGAGCACGACATTTCAATCCACGCTCTCCATGAGGAGAGCGACCTGCCGCGATCACGCCCACGAGCGGCACGAGCCACATTTCAATCCACGCTCTCCATGAGGAGAGCGACTGATGCGTTTTGGGCATGGTGGGCGTATGTCCAAATTTCAATCCACGCTCTCCATGAGGAGAGCGACGTATCTCACGGTGTAGAAACACGTTCACACCGTATTTCAATCCACGCTCTCCATGAGGAGAGCGACAGCCCCGCAATCCCGCGAGACTCCAAAACATCTCTATTTCAATCCACGCTCTCCATGAGGAGAGCGACCCGGCCACGAAGTGGTGGTGCCGCCGAAGACTATTTCAATCCACGCTCTCCATGAGGAGAGCGACCCGCTGACCGTGGCGATGGTCTTGTCCAGTGATGTATTTCAATCCACGCTCTCCATGAGGAGAGCGACTCCGAAATCGCGGCCGTCCACTCGCGCGACGTGCTGATTTCAATCCACGCTCTCCATGAGGAGAGCGACCCGGGCGACCTCGTGGTGTTCCGGCTCCAGACGAAATTTCAATCCACGCTCTCCATGAGGAGAGCGACCGCCCATATCTGACGGCCGGTCTCGGTCTGCGTATTTCAATCCACGCTCTCCATGAGGAGAGCGACCAACAGGGCGGCGGTGTTGGAGATGCGGGAAATATTTCAATCCACGCTCTCCATGAGGAGAGCGACCCAGCTCATGATCAAGCTCCTCCAGCCAATCGACGATTTCAATCCACGCTCTCCATGAGGAGAGCGACTCGACAACTGTTGAAAAATAGCGGCATCACAATAGACATTTCAATCCACGCTCTCCATGAGGAGAGCGACCAAGGCGGAGGGTCGTTCACCACCGAACAACTCGAATTTCAATCCACGCTCTCCATGAGGAGAGCGACAACGATATGATGCTCTGGTCGGCGAGCGGGCGATTTCAATCCACGCTCTCCATGAGGAGAGCGACCCTGCGGTTTCAGCCTGCTTGTCATGCGTGATGGATTTCAATCCACGCTCTCCATGAGGAGAGCGACCGTTCTCCGGGACGATGACCTACATTCTCGCCTATTTCAATCCACGCTCTCCATGAGGAGAGCGACTCGGCGTGAGCCAGCTCACGGCAGCCAGTTCCGACATTTCAATCCACGCTCTCCATGAGGAGAGCGACGCAACCCGTTGCGTTGGGCCGCGGCCGGCCAGCCGATTTCAATCCACGCTCTCCATGAGGAGAGCGACGTCACAACATTGATGGAGGTACCCGCATCGGTGGTATTTCAATCCACGCTCTCCATGAGGAGAGCGACGTTTACTATTGTCACGCGGACACGCGCCATTGACGGATTTCAATCCACGCTCTCCATGAGGAGAGCGACCTGCTTGACCGCGACGGTGATACCGTCCGGTGCGTTATTTCAATCCACGCTCTCCATGAGGAGAGCGACAGTGCAGCTGGACATTTTTGTCCGCTTTTTGAGACGCAAGCCAGCTGCCTAGCTTTAAGCATATCAAACAACACCGCCGATACGACGAACAACATGTCTAAAACGAGCAACTGGCTTTCTGTCTCATTTTAATGTCCATTATTTAGTTTTCAAAACGCCCCACGAAAATCACAATTCGGATTTCGATAGTTTTTCAGGTGCGAAAGACGTCCCTTATCATGAGCGCTTACACTTCGCACAAACACCATTCCAAGACCGGCCACCTTGCCGAAAACACAATACTGCTGGCTAGAAAACACACTCTGAATACCGGACGGCACACTCAAACGCTCAACCCAGCATACCCCACACCATATCGTTATGGCACCATGCCATTTTGCCTGTGCTATATCATCATCACATCATTAACCGGCAAACTCCGTTCACGTCCATAATGCTCAATCCTATCCGCATATCGAGCGCCAAGTTTATAAAAGCGCAGGCTGTCCTCATCGGTATTGGCAATCTTCAGCAAATCGTGCACCAACACCAGATAATCGGAAGGACTCACCGAGCATTCGAAAACACTGTTCTGCACACGCTGTCCGTATTTCATGCATATCTTCGCCACCAAACGAAGACGACGCTTCCCCTCAGGGGTTTCCGTACTCACATCGTACGCAACCACAACCATCATGGTTTTTCACCTCCAATAACGTATCACCACGAATCATCGCATACCGCCACACACAGCTACGCACCTTTTACTTCCACATAAATGGCGGGTAATCATCAAGATCACCCCGCAACGATCGAGCTAGCAGCAGCGCTTGCACATACGGAACCAACCCCCATGAAATTTTTTCTTGCAGGAACGGATGAAGAATCTGATCGCTCTTCTTTTTCTGCCACGCCGTAAGCACTTTCTTCCGCCCGGAATCAGACAGCAGCACACCACCATTCTCCCGTATTTCAAAATCCCCCGGCTTAACAGCGCCTGTATTAACCAATGTCAGCACAAAGCGGTCAGCCAACACCGGGCGAAACTCTTCAACCAGATCCAATGCCAGAGAGGCTCTCCCGGGCCGATCCGTATGCATAAAACCAACATACGGATCCAGCCCCACGCCTTGCAAAGCCGCAATGCAATCATTCGTCAATATGGAGTAGCAAAAAGACAACAATGCATTTAGTCTGTCCAGCGGAGGCCTCCTCGACCTATTGGTGAAAAAGAAATCATCTTTATTCTTCAGGACCAAATCGTCAAAAGCGTAGAAATAATCTTTGGCAGCAAGCCCTTCGACACCCCTCAACTCATCAACCGTCAAACTTTTCCGAGCTTCTAACAATGCCGCCGACAATTTGCCGCTCTGCTCGGCAAGTCGGTCAATATTTACCCGCAAAGCATGATCACGTTTCGTACGTTCGAGCACCCATTTCGCATTGTAAAGTTTTCCAACAATGAAAGATTTCGCGTAACACAAAGATTTTTGTTCGTCATCCGCGACTCGAAATTGTTCACGGCGAAGTAGCACATTACGATTCTCCTCCCCTAACACGGAACAGTAATAATGGCCTCTCGGTGAATAGAATGCCATAGAAACGCCCAGTTTGCCGCAGCGCCCCATAAGAGCAGGCGAAGCACCCTTATACGAGAAACACATGATTCCCTCAATTGACCGTAACGGCACTTTCGCCAAGGTTTTGTCATTCTGATGAATCACAACATTGTCGTTCTCCAAAGCAAGATAGGCATCTTCCGTCATCACAAACAGCGTGTTTAACAGCTGCTTCATCACTCCCCGCTTTCCTTGAGCCGTTCTTCGATATATGCTTTTGCCGATTTCACCTTCCGTAATTCAGGCAGGCACAAATCCCGTAGAGAACATGACGAACACGATCTGGTCTGTTTCACTTTAGGAGTCCATCCGCGGGAGAAAAGATCATGCATTTGCAAGAAGTCAGCTTCGACCATGTTGCGAAGATCTTCGTCCAATTTTACCCGCTCACGACGTTTTGTCTGCCGATAGAACAAAGCACCTTCAGGAATATCACACGCGAGCATTTCTTCCAAGCACATCGCTTCCGCGCATAGCTGTAAACGATCAGCATCAATCGTTTTGGATTTGCCGTGTTTGTATTCAATCGGATATGGCAACCACAATCCATCTCTTCCGTGAAGCGGAACACCATCATTAGACTTATGGAATTCCACAACATCACAGGCTCCAGTTATGCCGAGCGCTCGCGAATAGACTCTCAAATCCCGCATGATCAGCGTATCGCCGCGAGATTCAGAAGTCGCATAATCGTGGGCGCGTTCATGTTCCAGATGCCCAGCTGTGGTCAAATAATTCTCTGACCACAGCTGTTCGATATGGATAAGAGCCCACTGTCGTTTGCAGAATGAGAAATGCTGGATGCCCGAAAGGGCCAGCCAATCTTCTTCCGGATATCCTTCTGGCCCTTTCATGCAACACCCCTTACTCTCTCAATTCCAAACGCTTCAGCGTCCTTCAATCACTTCGTACCGCAAGTCGGGAATAGAAGATCCATTCACTGCCACCGTTCCGTCCACATTAACGGAAACGGAACGATGAACTTTGGCGGAAGAGTATTGCCCTGACTTGCTGTTGTGCGTGAACCACACAACGTCCAACACTTCCATGGACCCCGCAGGACGAGCCGAACTTTCATCATTCTCAAACAACGTGACGAGAGCTTCCTTGATTTTTTCGGCGTCTTCTGCAGTAAACCCGGTTTTTTCGGCAAGCTGTGGGCTGATGCTGCCATACGTCGCATACACCGCACGGCCGGAAACACGGTATTTCATTCCCATGGTATCGGAGGATTTCTTACCGGTGTCCGTGGTTTCACTGTTCACTGACTTAGTGATCTGCACGTCGTCAATGGCGATGGGTTCAACCGAGAACGCAGCCTGAATGGAAACCGGACCGCGCACGCCCAAGGAAACTTCGTCAACATCCTTAGCTTTTTTGAATGCGAATACTTGTCCGAACGCACGTACGTCAAGCCACTGTTCGCACACTTTCTGGAACACCAGGTTCTTCTGTTTCTGCTCTTCTTTCGGCAAGGTTTTCAAATATGTGTTGAAACGGTCCGACAATGATTTTGCGCCGTCATCGGAACGGTCATCGGACTGCACGAAAATCGTTTCACCAGCATCTTGCAGGCGATTGCGAATCTTCCTTTTCAGTGCAACGTCAGAAACCTCGCCCAGCCCTTCCGATGTGGTTCGTGGACGATTGCCATTCAACGGATCACCATTAGGATTGGCATTATTAGACGCAAAAACGACTGCGAAATCAATCTTGTTTTCCAAAGCTGCCATGATATGACTCCTTAACTTTTTCTTTGATAATCAACGTCGATAACTTCAAAAACTAAACACTAGTTTTCTTTGCTCTTCTGGGATGCTTCTTGCGCTTTACGCATAGACTCCCTTCGCTGGCATGAATAACCGAGCAGAAAGAGCGGTGAAAGTGCACGGTTATCTTCGAAGTCTCCTTCTTTGAAAAGCGCCATGACCTCATCCACGCTGTTCTGGAACCAGGGCGCGCCATTCGCCGATTTCAGGTAGGGCATCAGTTGCTTCCACAGCGTTCCCCATGTTGTAAACGGCTTTGCGACGAAATTGCTCATGAGCTTAACGGCATTGGTCGGACGGGTGTCACTGATTCCTTGCTTATACAGGACACCGTTTTCAAAGCGGTCCGCGAGTGCCAGCAATCTCCCGTATAAGTAGTCGCGGTCATTTCGTGTTGGTTCAAGGTACATGGATATCGTGTCCTCCTGTTTGTTTTGCTTCCTCGCGTCATCAATGTAATGTTTTTTCCATAGGCTGCATGCGATTTCAAAATCTCTTAGCCATGCTCCTGGAGCGTCATATCCCATAGGTTTAGTGACTCTGTGGTATGTGGCGTCCAATATGAAGCGGGGAAGCGATTCTCCTCCGAACATGCATTCTATAAGCTGCTTTTTCGTGTTTTTCGCAAAACGTTTATAGGCTTTGCTGCTTCTGTCTGACACGTCATATGCGCAGCTGATGATGTCGGCAAATGGTGGCGCACCTTCATATGCGACAAACTTCTTTTTTTCTTTGTCGTACATTTTCAACGGCCATGCCGCATCAACATGCCACCGCAGGATACTTTCGACATATTCGTCTTTTGAAAGTTCACGGTAATATGTAACGCTCAAACGCCCTGATGTCGCCGCATCCAGAATGACAATCATCATTGGGTCGGCATGCTTTTTGAGTTTGTTAGCATTGCCATATCCGCGTAGTACCTTCGAAAAAACTTGTGCGTATTGAAAGTTTGTTGCGGTCAGCGCATCTGCAATATCGTTGCGGGGAGCTTCCGGCTCGTCCACATCCGATGAGAACAAAGAGCCAAAATCATAAGAACCTTCCTGAGGGTCAAGCTTCGGCTTTTCGTTGGGGTTTTTCACCGAGCAGATGACTATGGCCTGGGTATCGGTAATCGTTCCATGATTATTGACCAACCATTGCAGCGTCGAATGTATCTTCTGCGATGTTTCACCATCGACTTGCAAAGCCTCCTCTTTGGATGCGAAGCGCCCTCGATAGGTGAAATTCGTTGAATCGTTTGCCGATAACAGTTTGGCGTTGCCATTTACGCTGACAATTTTCTTAGGGAAGTTCAATATCGGAGCATATAGGTCCTCTCCGAACATATCCTTCCCTTTTTTCTGTCGATCATGGTACAAATAAGAAATCCATTGCGCCTGTATATCGGGATCGTTCGAGACATCTGAGTTTTGCAGCCCAATTTCAACTTCGAAGCAAACACCTGCTTTCCGGTCTTTTTCGGTTATTTCCACATTGAATCGAGCGGCTTCTTCGCTGATGCTGTGTTCCGAGACGCATCGATAGATGGCATTGAGTTTGACGTTGTCGCCTTTCCAAGCGGCAAGCTGCTCCAAATACATGGAGGTTTTCTCCTTGTCGAAATGCAAGTCGAGATATTGGAGCTGATCAAACAGAGGATGCGGTACCGGCTTGATGGTGCGTCCCATGGAACTTTCTGTGCACGGGATAACAATCGTTTGTTTTTCCCTCAGAAGCCGTAGTATCTCACCATTCTCGTTTACCCCTAGCGTCAATAGTGTCGGAAGTGTCGTATGCCCCGGAGGAATCAAGGCTTTCCTAATGTCAAGCGTAGAACCGTCGCCACTTCTCGGAATTTTTCCGGCGGCGTTGTGCACAGATTCGTTGATAAGCAACAGATTGTTCGACAGGCTCATCACTCACTCCTCTCCCACCGGCTGCAGATTGCTCCCCAAAGCGAATTCCTTGACGCTCTGGTTTTTCCTGATAATTCGAGATCGGAA
>ERZ506960.428-NODE-428-length-14917-cov-4.22056_pt1 | contig 14917 bp, 13 predicted proteins | sample MGYA00513170_ERZ506960 | MGnify/ENA metagenome assembly ERZ506960
ACGTGTGCTCTTCCGATCTGAGTAAGATTTTTGCGACCGATAGCAGCGATGTCCCTGCCGAGTATCGCGCCCAAAGAAAGCTCAACGAAGCTCGTATTCCTGAAATCTGTGGATACATCTTGTCTAATCGAGATTCGTATGTCTTTTCAGCTCTGGCTGCATCTGTGGACGGTGACATGAAGTTTGTCCCTGCTGACAGCAATGAGAATGCAGGCCTTCTGGAAATCGATATGACCGCTTCCTTCCTGATCAACGATGGACAGCATCGAAAGGCGGCCATTGAGGCAGCGATTGCCGAAGACGAGAGCCTGAAAGAAGAAACGATTTCGATTGTCCTTTATAAAGACCAGGGACTTCAACGGAGCCAGCAGATGTTTACTGACCTCAACAAGCATGCTGTTACCACATCGAAATCCTTAAATACACTATACGAGTCGAAAGATCCTGTGGCACTAATCACGAAGAATGTCGTCAACTCAATCAGCTTCCTACGTAAGTATACTGACAAGGAGAAAGACAACCTTAGCAAATATTCCTCTAACATCTTTACACTTAACACCTTCTATACAGCTAACAAGCGCATCTGTAAGGTGATCCATGATCAGGACAATGCTGAAAAACTCGTTTATACATTTTGGAATCACGTGGTTGTTAATATGCGTGAGTGGAACGAGATGGACAGTGGTGAATTAAGTAAAAAAAGTTTGCGAGAGGATTATATCACAACGCAAGGTCTGATTATCTTGGCACTGGGACGCTTGGGAGAATTCTATTGCGTGAATCCTCAGATTAACATGGCGAAGTCGTTGAAGGGATTAAAGAAAATCGACTGGCTTCGAAATAATGAAGCGTGTTGGATGAACCGTGCAATTAAACCTAATGGAAAAATCAACAGAAATGAACAGGGTATCTTTTTGACATACATTCAGATTAAGCGACTTCTTTCTCTGCCAGTCAGTGATGAGGAGACAAAAAAAGAAAGAATCATCATGGGATAACCCCGGAGGACTCAAATGGAACAGAATACATTAAATTCAAATAACATCGATGCTGGAAACAAAATTGCCAGTTTCCGAGTAAAACAAAGTATGCCATATGAATTTAAGGTGAATTATGCGCGCATAAGAGCATGGGAATTCTATAATGAATGTGGAAAAAGGGACTTGGATTGCTATGTTTCAGTAGGGGGACTTGACAGTATCACACTGTTCTTCTTCTTGAAATCAATAGGAATAGATGTGCCAGCGGTATCAGTCTCTTCGCTCGAAGATGTTAGTATCCAAAAAATCCACAAACAGATTGGAGTTATCTCACTACCACCAGCAGTTAGAACTGATGGTACGCGATGGAATAAGCAAAAACTAATTCAAGAATTTGGTTTCCCTGTACTCTCCAAGGAAATCGCCCGTAAAATTGAATTGCTTCAAAACCCAACTCCCAATAATAAAACCATAAGGCATGCAATTGTTACAGGCGAAACTGGTGAATATGGTGGATTTCAAAAGCATTCAAAAATGAAACTTGCGCAGAAGTGGCTCGAAAAATTCGGCGGATTAGAAAATGAAGAAGAAGGCGTGAATTATCAAATTGCATCGTTTAAAGTCTCCTCGAAGTGTTGCTATTACCTCAAGGAAAAACCGTGCTCTGATTGGGCTAAAGAGCACAATTGTGTACCGTATTTAGGGCTGATGGCATCCGAAGGTGGAAGACGTGAGAAGTCTTTAATGCTAAATGGCTGTAACTACTTTGGAAAGGGAACCATTCGTTCAGCACCATTTGCAATTTTTAATAGACAGGATTTATTACAGTTGGCACTTGATTTAAAGGTCCCTGTCCCTGAGATTTATGGAAGCATACTGAAGGATGAAGATGGTCATTTGTATACTTCTGGAGAGCAGCGAACCGGATGCTCGATGTGTGGATTTGGAATTCAGCTCGAAAAACGGCCTCATCGATTCGATCGGCTACGGGAACGGAACTACAAAGAATGGGATTTTTGGATGAATAGGTGTTGCTTTGATGAAAACGGAACACCGTATGGCTGGGGAAAAGTTTTAGATTATCTCGGAATTGGGTGGAGAGATATTCCGGATCCACATAACAGAAAAAAGTAAGGATGGGAATTCACAATGCCATATACAGGTAAGTTTCAAGTATTTGAAGATATCATTAAAGAAATTATGATCGTCTACAAGCACGACAGCCGTCCGTGGCTTATTGGCTACAGTGGTGGCAAAGATTCTACTTTGCTGGTCAGTCTTGTATATGAAGCCATGAAGCGGTTAAAGGATGCTGGCGCTAAGCTTGACAAAACCGTTCATGTCATTACATCCGACACGATGGTTGAAAATCCCATCGTAAAGAATTACATGCACTCATCCTCGGATAACATCAACCGAGCAGCGGGAAAAGATCGTCTCAACATCAAAGCCAGTGTGATCTACCCGGAGCCGGAACAGACATTCTGGAGCCGGGTCATTGGCCTGGGCTATCCTACCCCAGAGCCTCCCGGATTCAGATGGTGTACAGACAGGCTGAAAATCATGCCGATGAATAAGTTTGTCAACGAGCGAATCAAGGAGAGCGGCGAAATCATCATTCTTCTCGGCGTCCGCAAGGGCGAAAGCCTAACTCGAATGAAGGCCATTACCGCACGGGAAATCGAAGGCAAACTGCTGAATATGCATAATGACATTCCCAATGCTTATGTCTACAATCCTATCACTGAAATCCCTAACGATTTGGTCTGGGAATTCCTCTTAAAAGGTGATTGCAGAAGTCCTTGGGGAAGTGACATGAAGTATTTGTTCAGCCTTTACCAGGGCGAAAACCTTGGTGAAGAAAAGAGTGTTTTGGGTGAGGTCGACCGCGAGAAAATTCCGGTAACCGGCAACTCCAGATTTGGTTGCTGGTGCTGCACCATGGTGAAAGAGGATAAGTCGCTACAGAACTTCATCAACAAAGGTGCTACGGAACTAATTCCGCTTAGAGAATTCAGAAACGAATTGCTCAGAATGCGGGAGAATAGTCAATATCGAGATTCTAAGCGCCGCAACGGTTCTGTCTATAAGAAGTCAGACGGAAGCTTTGGAATGGGACCGTTTACGCTTGAAGCGCGATGCCTCATTCTCGAAAAACTCCTCGACCTCGAAAACAGGACAGGCATGGAGCTGATTACAGAAGCTGAACTGAAAGCAATTGACAAGATGTGGGACGAGGAAGGCGACCTTACATGTCGAGCACTCGTTGAAACCTACCATAAGGTCAAAGGCAAAAAGCTTCCATGGGATGATTATAAAACTCCGCGATTTGATGATGAGGCGATCCAAGCGATCAGAAATGTTGCAGATAAGTATGATATCCCGGTTGAATTGATTACGAAGCTGATTGTTTCTGTAGATACCAATAAGCACATTACGAAGAACAACAAAATGCAAAAGGCATTTGACAGCATTATTGGACAAGGCTGGTTGCACTATAATTCTGTCGAGGGAGCATTGAACCATGAAGATTAAGCGCATACAAGTAAAAAACATAGGTCCATATGTCAACGAAAATGCCTTCGATTTTGATGTATCAGACATTACTAAAAGAATGGTACTGATCGGCGGCAAAAATGGTGCAGGTAAAACGACACTGTTTAACGCTATCAAAATATGTCTCTACGGCTGCGTTGCATATGGCTTTGAATCAAACAACGCAAAGTACTTTGCCGAGATAGAGAAAATTATCAATGCCAATGAAAAACTGCAAAAAATTGGTGAGGCAGAAGTTGTCATTGACTTGCTGATGGATGACGGAAAGTACGATCACACATACACGTTTGTCAGATCATGGAGGGTAGCAGGCAAGAAAATAGCAGAAACCTTTACTGTGTACAAAGACGGCGAGACACTTTCTGAGACAGAAAAGAGTGATTTTGAGAGCTATCTTTTACAGACACTGCCCCCCAATCTCTTCCGCTTCTACTTCTTTGACGGCGAAAAAATCAGTGATTTCGTGTTCAACAGCAGCAAAAACTCCGACTTTAAGGATGCGTTTTTAAAGCTCTGCAGCCTTGATACGATGGAGATTATTCGGGAAAACTTCCGTAGAATTTCTCGTAGCAAGGCAAAGGGGACCATGACGCTTTCAGCGGAATACGATAGATGCCTTGAAGCAGACAATCTGATTGCACAGAGAGTAGAATGCGCTGAGGATGAATATCGAGAGATTTCCAATGAGATTTTGATTATTGATCAGAGGCTTGCGTCTCTTGAAAAGGCATACGCCAAGGGTGGCGGTATTTCTAAAAAAGAATGGCGCTCTATGCAAGATCAGATTGCAAAAGAGGATGCTCGCCGTGAGGGACACCATAAATGGCTCAAAGAAATGGCCAATAATGTGCTCCCATTTATTATCCTTAGAACTCAACTGGAAGAACTAAAGGCCCAAATTGCACTGGAACACAAGGCACAGGTCGATGCAAATGTAAAAAGCACAATTGATACCCCGGAAATCAAGTCGATCATCTCCGGCGTGTTGAGCCGGGCAAATATAGAATTAGCCGACGATATTTCTGAAAAGGTTATCTACGAGATTGCCAGCTATGCCAGCCACACTTCACAGATAACGCCCATTCTCAATTTGTCTGACTTCGACAGATTTGAACTAACTGCAAAAATCAACAGTCTCCTGGCTTATGACACCAACCGTGTCAAAGAAGCGACTGATGACATTAAGGCTTCTTTAAAATGCGTAAAACGCATCCGAAAGAAAATGGAGCGGAGCAGTATCGAAAACTATGATGGATACTTGCAGATGAAAAGCGATTTGAATGAGCAGAAGTCCAAATGCACGCAACAGCTTCTGGAAGTAGATAAAGAATTGCAAGAACTACGCGCACAGAAAGCGATATCTGCATCTAAACTTTCCAAGGCTAAAAGTGATTATGAGGCACTCTTGAAAAAGCAGTCCATTAACGATATTTCAGCGCGTGCACTACTGGCATTTGATGAACTCCAAAAGACGCTTTACGATAAGAGTATTCGTTTAGTCGAGACGGGATTTAGCCAATTCTTCGCAAGTCTGATCAATAAATCTGATTTGATTGATGGAATCCATATCGATGATAGTCTAAATGTTCTTCCCTATAAAAACAAACACTTTAAAGCTGATGAAATACGTAAAATCATTGGTAAGAACGGTGTTGAGTATCTTATTGCTCAAATCGGCCTGTATGCTTACGAAGTCCTGCAGCAAAAGCTTATTGCCGGTGAAACCGAGTTTGAACTGCCGGTTGAGGTAAAGCAACAGCTTTCTGCAGGAGAAAAGCAAATCTTCATTATGGCACTATATCAAGCACTTTCGCAGCTCAACAAAATCAATGTGCCTTACATCGTAGACACACCGTTTGCGAGAATCGATAAGGAACATCGAGGAAAGATCCTGAGTCAGTTCTTCAAAAAACTCAATGGTCAGATTATCATCTTGTCTACCGATGAGGAGATTGTTGGTGAGTATCGCGAGAGCATATCGGACATCATTTCCAATACATTTGTCTTGAACCACACAGCAAACGGAAATACTGAAATCCTGGCAAACACTTATTTCGGAGGCAAGCACAATGACTAATAAGCTTCATACGTCACAAAAGACCCAGGAGATATTCAACTCGTTAGGTCAGTCATTGAGATTGCAGCCATTTATCCTATCTAAACTGGCAATCGCACTGTCGGTCAGAAAGGGACAACTTCAAGCCAATGACTTCAAGACTGATAATAATGGCTTGGAACTGAGCCGGCAGGTTATTTTCGGTGATCACGATTTGCTGTTTAAATCTCTCATTATTAACAACGAGGGCAAAGTGATTCGCGAGGATGACTATTTCCCCGGTTTGGTAAAGGCTCATTTGGATCGAGGAGCAAAGCTTCTCGAAGACGAAAAACGGTACAGCAAAGATTTCTATAATCATCTGTGCCATCTGGATGACAACATCTAAAGGAGGTTTATATGGATTATCCAAAGGTCAAAGTCTGTTTAGATACCTCAGAAGATAACCTGATAGATGAATTGTACACGCCGTGTCTAAAGTGGGCTGAACGCTTTGACCGAGGCGTCGGCTACTTCACAACAGGGTGGCTCACATACAACGTCGCAGGATTATCCGACTTCGCCTCTCGCGGAGGAAAAATGCGCTTAATTACAAGTCCCATTCTTTCCACGGAGGACACGGACGCAATTATTGGAGCTGAGAACCAAGATGGTAGCGCATTCCTGCGCCTCGAAGCAGCTCTCCTCGAAAATGTTGAGATACTCAAACAAGAAATGGAAGCAGATATTATAAATACATTTTCCTGGATGCTGTATGATGGAATTATTGATATGCGTTTTGCAATTCCTTGTGAAAAGTTGGAGGAAGGAGACTTTCACGATAAATTTGGCATTTTTTATAAGGGCAACGATGCGCTATCCTTCTCTGGCTCTATCAACGACAGCAAGCATGGATTCCAGAATTATGAAAGCATAAAAGTCTTCAAAACGTGGGCTGGTACACAGGAGTATGTCGATGCGGATACCGCTCGTTTCGAGAAAATCTGGAATCGAAAAGACCGCAATCTCAAAATGTTTACCATTCCACAAGCAGTTAAAAACAAAATATTTGAATTGCGTTCCCCGGATAGGCCGTATTCTTTGCCGGCAGGTTCGAGTAAATGGGTTCATCAGGACATAGCAGTAAAGACCTTTCTGGAAAAAGAGCATGGCATTCTGGCAATGGCTACCGGAACCGGAAAGACCGTTACTGCAATGAAAATCATCAACAAGCTGTTTGATAGCGGGGAAATTCGTCGCGTTGTTATCACTATGTACGGAAACGATTTGCTGGATCAGTGGGCAATTCAAATTCGAGAAAACTACAAGAACAAGCAAATCAACTATCATTATGCATCCCAGAAGATGATGAAAGATTTCGTCATGCACCCAGATGATTCCATCTTAATTCTTTCTCGTGACGCCAGAAATCTCTCCAAATTGCTGGACTTGTTTGATCGTCTACCTGGCGATTATCGCAATGATACGCTGTTTGTTTTTGACGAAGTACATGGAGCTGGTTCTAATACTTTTGTCGAAAATCTTTCGGGCAGGCTCTCTCCGTATCGATATCGCCTCGGGTTGAGCGCTACGCCAGAGCGTGAGTACGATGAGGCTGGAAATGATTTCTTGCTGAATGAAATTGGAGAAGTAATTTTTGAGTTTACGCTGCAGGATGCCATTCAAAAAGGAATCCTGTGCGAATTCAATTATATTCCTCTGCCCTATGTTCTCTCTGACGAAGAAAAGCTCAAAAAGCGCAAGATTATCGCAGCGTTCAATGCAAAAAAGGAGAGCGGAGAACCTGTTGATGAAAAGGATATGTTTACTCAATTGGCGCTTGTCAATAAAACAGCGGTCAACAAGCTGGAGGAGTTTGAAAGTCTGATTTCTCAGCGACCGGAGCTGTTGCAGAAGTGTATCATTTTTGTTCAGACCATGGAATATGGCGCAAAGCTCCAGGAGATTCTTGTCAGGTACAGCGACAAATATCATACCTACTATGCCGATGATGAAAAAATCAATTTGGAGAACTTTGCGGCAGGAAAAATTGACTGCCTGCTGACCTGTAAAAAAGTTTCCGAGGGAATTGATATCAGCAGCGTCACGAACATCATCCTGTTTTCTTCTGACCGTTCCAGGCTCGTGACAACGCAGAGAATCGGGCGCGCATTACGCCTGGATAAAAACAACCCAGAAAAGAAAGCAACTGTTGTGGACTTCGTGATTGAGGATTCCGAGGAAAATGACAATAACGCCGATGCCGATCGTGCAGAGTGGCTTACAGAACTTTCACAGACAAGGAGATGCGAACATGAGAAATAAAATCATCGAAAATGCGATTGATTCCGTTGTCAACGCATCAAACACCTCGTCCGACTTCAAACTGGCATTCAGACAATATGTCAAAAACAAGTTTGATGATAACGCCAAAGAGAGCGATTTAAAACGGATACTTACACTGATTGAGGATGATGAGGAGGATATTCAGGTATGAAGATGGCAATCCTCGAGCTCGAATATAAAAATATCCGAAAAATCACTGCCTTGAAGCTCCCCTTTACCAAAGCCGATGGCTCCGTAATTAGCAATAATTTTATTATGATGGCAAACGGTACCGGTAAGACAACCACAATGGAACTCATCAAAGGATTATTTGATGGAACAGCCGCTGGATGGACTGCGTCCAAAGTGCGTTCTTTCGCGCCTACATTAACGGAAGCAGATACAGGTGAATTCAGCACCACTGTCAAATTTGATGATAGACAGTATAAGTACTTCCTCTCTATGAATTACAAAGATGGAACGGTGCAGGTGGAAACCTCTGCTCCTCCCAAGGGTCGAGAAGCTGGACTTCGTTTACCTGAGTCTATTCGCGGTATTTTTACGCCTGAATTTGTTAGGCGCTTTGTGTTTGACGGTGAGCAGGCGGCGAAGTCTATGGACAGCTCATCCAATGAAGCTGATGAAACGATTCGCTACCTATATCGCCTCGATGAATTGGATGAGATTTTGGCCGCAAACCAGAGAATCCTTACCGAAATCCAAAACGCCGAAGGAAAGCGTGGAACATCCAGTTCACTTAGCAATTTGCGTACCCGGCAAAGTGACATTGACGCAATTCGGGCCAAGCTGAGAGTACGGTGTGAGAAGCTTCGCGAAGAGATTGCTGCGTTTGAAGCTGAAAAAGTAGAGAAGGAGAAACAGCGCCAGGAACTCGACAAGAGCTATGAAAAGCTGAATCAAGAGAAAAATGATATTCTCAAGGAACAGCAGAAGAATCGCGGCGGAATCGACGTTAAGATCACTTCTATTCTGGGGATAATTAAGTCTCCCTATCTACTGAGCGAAAGCCTCTGTGCGAGAATGTTCGAGTTAGGCAATAGCATGAAAAAACTCAAGTTGCCTAAAACCATTGCCAAAGACTTCTTCACCGAATTGGCTTCTGCAGACCGGTGTGTCTGCGATAGATGCATTGGCGAACGGGAGAGAACGGCTATCCTGAAGCGGGCTGACCAGTATCTGGGAAGTGACCAACAGTCGGTTCTTAACACGGTTAAGAGTAGTCTGATGGACAGTGTGTATGACGAACGCTTAAAAAAGGCCTTCGAAGAACTCGAGGAACTGAGAGCTCAAGCTAATCGCCTCGATACGAGATTTAAAACTAATGAGGAAAAACTCATTAAGGCCGGAGGCGAAAAGGCTCGTGAACTGCAGGAGCGAATTGAGGAACTGATCAGACTTATCAGCATTGCTCGTGATGAACTTGAGCGCATTGAATCCAAGGATGAAAACGACGATTCTCTGACAGAAGAAAACAACCTTCACAAAGCGGATCAAAAATTTAAGTACTACGAGCAGGAAATTGCGAAGGCAACAAGGACAAATACTGCATTGCGCAAAAAAGAGGTGGTTGATTCCTTGGTGAATGAGATCAAACTACAGGCTACCACCGCGCTGAAGCAAGAAATCGTCAGAAAGACCAACGAGAAACTTCGCCGTGTTATCGTTGACGATTATGTAGAAATCGAAAGCATTGATAGGTACATAAAACTAAAGGGTAGGGACGGTGCCAGCGAAGGTCAAACTCTTAGCATTGCCTACTGTTTCCTGGGCACTCTTTTCGAAGATTCCGAGTTGGAATTTCCGTTCATTATCGACTCGCCTACCGGCAAGATGGATTTCGAAAAAAAGGCAGGCTGTTGCAGATATCATTCCTCTGGTATTCAATCAGATGATTGCCTTTGTTCAGTCAGCAGAAGTGGAGCGTTTTGCGGACAGATTCTATGCAAATCCCGATTCGCAGTATCTTACGGTTGTGGCATCTCCCCAGGATCAGGCCGTAGTTGTTTATGAAGGAATTGACTTCTTCGATTCGTATCAAAGAGAGCACAAAGGAGATGAAAAATAATGCATTTTAAGATAGCGAAAAGTGCCCAAAGCTACTTTAACAACATTATGAATCTCGAAGGCTCCCACGCTGCGGAGGATAAGAATAAGTTTATCCAATTCGATGTGTACTACTGCTGTGCATTGATTGGCATGGCGGCAGGCCAAATCGACGAGGATACTTCGGAGTTGAAGGATCTTGTTGAAAGGTACCCAGTTCAATATCGTGACTGTAAAGCACAAATTGCTGGGTTACTGGTGGCATCTGAGGCCAGAAGACTCGGTATTGATACGCAGAGCTCTAAGCTGGAGCAGATTATGCTACAGTATCTTAGCAACAATGATACTCTGCTGTCTGAGGATGGAATTAAAACCCTTAACGCCTATGCGTTGAAAGGATACCGCCTGATTACTGATTATCCGTTGTTTGACAAACCTACTTCCAGAGAAGAATTTCTGGATGCATTCAATGTAGCCATGCAGTTTTACGAAAAGAAAGATAGCTAATCTGTGTAGGTGCTTAGTTAACCTGCGAGAGCGCACCACGAGTACCCCGCATCGCAAATAGCGGCTGAAACACAATGTTCCAGCCGCTATTTTTCTGAAAAAGTTTCAGTAGCTATTTCCGTCGAACTGTGGTATATGTTTATGCTGCAAGGAGGCGAGCGCATGAAATACAAGCTGCTGAAAGACCTATACGATTGCTTTTGTACCCCGCCTGAACTCCAGGCTCAGAAACAGGAAATTGATGAATGCCATCAAGCACTTAGCAAGGTACTGGGCAAACTGGAGCGTCGGCTGGTGCTCCAGATCATCGACGCAAAAGACCGTATTGCGGAGGAGACCTCCATCGACAGCTTTATCGCTGGATTTGAACTGGCGTGGAAACTCTCCGTAGAATTGAATCACTACGAAAATGAGCGCTCAGTCTCCTGCCAAACGGCAATGGGATCAGGCGCTCGTTTCGCATCTAAGGAGGAAGAGAAATGAAGAAACTCATCATAGTGACAATGATTGCCGCATGTGTCGCCCTGTGCGCCGCTGTGTGGCCACATGGCAACGCGGTCGAGGAAACACCCGTCCCAGCCGCAGAAACCGCTGTGAGCGCCAAGGAAGCGACCGTTGCGGAAATTGAGGAACCAGCAACACTGGCAGAGAAGGAAAAAAGAACGATCCCGCAGCAAGAAGCATCCCAAGAGGAACATCCTGAACCAGAGACAGAGTCTATTGAAACGCCCGCAGATTCTGAACTCCAGCCTTCCGCAGAGCAGATGCCCGGTAAAAATTCTGTACCAGAGCAGACTCTGTCCCAACCTTCTAAAGAACTGCAGCCCGGCGACAAGGTTTATGTGACGGGCTTCGGCTGGGTGGAGTACGAGGGGCCCAACCGCTGTGAAGATGGTACGGATATTTACGAAAACGGCAACAAAATTGGGATCACGGGGTGAAATGTGTAGTTGCCCATTGCATTCGCTTCCCATTCGTGTTATCATGATAACGCTAAATTGTTGCACTGTCCTGAACTTTGATCGTTCGTAGCATGAGAGTACGAATCATATTGAACGGCAGAGACATAGACAATCTTGCAGACAAATGAGTAAATCCTCGAAACTATTGATTCCAATCAAATTCTCATTATGGAATTGAGAAAGCAGTTTGCTGGTTGACTGTCGTTGTCCCCCCCCTGTTGTTTCGATGCTTTGCACCACAAAATCGAACCGAAGAAAGTGTTCTTTCGTCGGGTTTGTTTTGTTGCGTGCAAAGCGGTCTTCCGGATGATCGCAGTCCACGCACGAAGCAAAGTGCGTGGGCTTTTTTCGGCTCAGAAAGGAGGCCAATTATGGGAAAGGTGTCAGGAAAAACACATACCAAAGAACAGCTGGATCACTGGGCAAATCTGCATAATCCCAATAACAAGACATATCGAACTGACGCAGACAATCGTGCCAATCAGATGAATCCAAACCACAGAACGCACCAGAAAACTCACAATGCAAACCGCAGAAACAAAGCACATTGGATGCCCCTGTGGGCACCGGACTATCCGGAATACGATGATTAAAAATTGGAGGTTACGGTATGTCAAAGCACTTTTTCGACTACGATGACGACGACTTCGCCATGAGCATTTCTGACAGTATAGCGAGGGACTCCGATGGGAATCTCATGATGCGCATGGGCGATTACATGGCGATGGATATGAACACCGGCGATATTCACATGATTTCATCATGGGCCGATGACGATGACTAAACCTTAGGCAGTAGCTCAGCGGCTGCACCGCCATAGACAAGGAAAACACTTTCAAAATCCAGACAGAAAAATAGCGGGACAGGCCGTAAGGCTTGTCCCGCTGTCTGTATCCTATGGCAGATATTCTTCCGTGATTCGATACCGGCTGATGCCGAAGGCGTTGCTCCGCTCCATGATCTCTACCGGGATCTTGGGCAGATACTTCTTGCTGAAGCTGGTGTCCCCGAAATAGGCGTCAAAGTTTGCTACTGGCAGGACCACCCACTCGCAATCATCCTGTCGGTTGGCGAGGTAATAGCGGATCAGCGTCCAGGCACCCTTGGTTTGGGGCGCAAAAATCGGGATCTGATACTGCAACACCTTGCTTCGCCACGCGGCGGCAAATTTTGACTGAATGACCTCCGCATACTTGAGCGAGGTGCTGCGCACATTTTCCGGGTGCGTCAGCATGAAGTCCGCAGTGCGGAGGACATGACGGAGAAACCAGCCGATCCCGTCCGCGTCCACCAGCTCCGGGAACTCCGTGTGCAGCTCCGAAAAGTCCGTCTGGAGCTGCCATTCCTTGCCCGGCGCACGCTTCCCGTCCTCCGGCACACTGCACCATGCGCAGAGCGCGCGGCGGGCGTAGTCGATCCGATCGTGGGAATCACCCGAAATGACTGTCCCGTTTTTATCGTGGAACAAATATCCGCGGGCCAGAATGGTCAAAATCCGAGCCATCCCCTCAAACTCCAGGATCGTGGCAAAGGTGAATCGGCCCAGCCATGTCGTATCGCTCTTCTTGCTGGCGGTATAGGAAACCGTTCCGGTATATGCGCAGAATTCCTCCCATTCGTTAATCATCCCGCACCTCCAGAACATTTTTCTCGATGTACTCCGGCAGCAGATCCCACAGCAGGTCACGCCTGCCGAGAGCCACCACATAGCGCACAGCCAAAGTCGGTCTCACGATAGCGGTCAGCAGTTCCCGGCACTTGGCCGTCACCGCATCACGGTAGCTCCGGGAAGGGGCCTTGTCCGCAAAGGCGCTCATCATGGCAGTGAAAGCCTTCGAGTCGTTTTCACGAAACAGCCGCTTTTTCTCCCTGCCGGTGTTCTCGTCCGCCATATCACAGACAATGTCTCCCAGGATGCGGTAGCCGCCGAAGCGGAAATCGGTCAGTAGATCGTATATATCTTCAAACTCCGGCAGCCATTCCCGCAGGAAACGTTCCCGTGCATCCTCGTCCATGAAGTGCCATACCTGTTCCCGCATGGCGCGTCGCAGAGCGGACACCCTTTCCGGCGGCAGACTGCCGAACAGGGCGTACAGCTCGTCGGGATCGTATGTATCCTCCTGTCCTCTGGCATACAGGATGCGCTCCACATCGCTCTTCCGCTTTTTCTCCTTCAACGGAACACGGCAGGCCCGGATGCGGGAGAGACAGGCATCGTAATCTTGCAGCAGCGCATCCACCGTTGCCAGCTTATCGGGGGTCAGCTGCCCCTTCCAGTCCGGCTGCCGGGCGAAGGAAAACAGCTCCTCATCCTTGGCAGGCCTTGCCTTGATGCGCGGCGTGTTCTTTTTCAGCTGCTGTGCCAAATACGGCAGACGCTCCACATTGGAGTCCACCTTGTTCCAATCCACCTTTTTGAAAAACGCTTTCACCTTGGTCGCATGGGTAGGCTCATACCAGGCACGCCGGGTCTCCATCTCCTCTACCAGCGTTTTATATTTGAGAAAGTCGCTGCGCTTGACGGTCTTATGGGTCAGATACTCATCCAGATCAGGGCGAATGCCGCTCTTGGCCGAGTCGATCTCCAGCCCGGTGAGAATGGCCAATGTCTCCGTCTCCTCCCAGCAGCGCTCCCGTTCCTCGGCGTCGGAGTTTTCGTTGTAGGCAATGATGCTGCGATCCAATGCGGCGTTGCAGATTTGGCCGACGCGGGAGGAGAAGGTACTGCGGACCGTTTCGAAGCGGGCCTCCCAGTCGTCGGCGCTGCGGATCTGAGGCTGGACCGTGGGGATCATCAGCAGTGGCAGGTTGTGCGACCGGGAAAATACGCTCCGCGGCCGCGGAGGATCGTGATAGATGTTTCGTTTCACGCATTCGTTCAAAATGGGGTCGCTGATCGTCTTGATCATGTCGCCGTCGTAGTCGGCACCGCCTAAACGCTCTGCGGCGAGTGAAGTGTAGCCAACCATAACAACATCCGTCAGATGGCCGAGGTATTGATCGTGTAAATTTTTCCTGTCTTCAAGAGGATAAAGCTGCATTTCTTCATTCCGGGCAATGTGCGGATTGCGCAGCAGCGTGCAGACATGACTGGATTGGTAAGCCGCGCTCGGAGCAAAGAAATTCTGATGGTTCAACTCCAGCCCCCAGCGAAAATTGATAAAGGTGTTCGCTTTTTTACTTGTTCCGGTTTTCGTAACAGGTAGGCAATTCAAAAAATCCAGCAGATCCCCAGAAAGATACCGGTTGTCTCCCGCCACAATCAGCCGTCCGACGGCGTACTGCTCTGCAATTTTGTCCGCTTCGGCCTCTAATCGCTTGGCGTAGATTGGTTCGTTGATGAAGTGTGGATTCTTTTTCAGCACAGCGGCAAGGATCTGGTCTTTGCCCTGATGCCGTTCCCACCAGCTGACCCGTTCAAACTTCTCCAGAAAATAATTCCGCCGAAACGACTCATCGGCGCAAAAGTTGTAATACGCCAGCTCGGT
>ERZ506960.431-NODE-431-length-14805-cov-3.65444_pt1 | contig 14805 bp, 15 predicted proteins | sample MGYA00513170_ERZ506960 | MGnify/ENA metagenome assembly ERZ506960
CGGCCGATACCGATACGACCGACGTACTCATCATAGTCAATGTTGGAGAACAGCACCTGCGTCGGGCCGTCAAGGTCACCCTCCGGCGCCGGAACATCGTTTATAATGGCTTCAAACAGCGGCTTCATGTCCGTGCCCTTTTCGTCCGGCTGGTTCATGGCGTAGCCGTCACGTGCGGAAGCGTAGACCACCGGGAAATCGAGCTGGTCTTCGTCTGCACCGAGCTCAATGAAGAGGTCAAGCACTTCGTCCACGACTTCAAGCGGACGTGCGCCCGGACGGTCGACCTTATTGACGACAACGACCGGCTTTTTGCCAAGACCAAGCGCCTTCTTTAAAACGAAGCGCGTCTGCGGCATACATCCCTCAAACGCATCGACAAGCAGCAGAACGCCGTCTACCATCATCAGAATACGTTCCACCTCACCGCCGAAATCGGCATGGCCCGGGGTATCAACAATATTGATTTTGATGTCATTGTACATGACAGCTGTGTTTTTGGAGAGGATCGTAATGCCGCGCTCACGCTCCAAATCACCGGAGTCCATGACGCGCTCGGTTACGGCTTCGTTGCTGCGGAAAACGCCGCTCTGTCGCAGAAGCTGGTCCACAAGGGTGGTCTTGCCGTGGTCAACGTGTGCAATAATGGCTACGTTGCGCAAATTTTCTCTTTTTCCCATCTTTATCAATCCCTCTCTTTATCGTTCTTAACTTCAAACTGCTTCAAAAAATTCAAAACCGGCCGCGCCGTTTTGCATGCGCGGGATACGGCAAAAAACGGATTAAAACCTCGGTTTGCTCACTAACCGAAATATTATACCACTTTTCGCGCGTTTTGTGAATATGTTCCGCCTTGGCGAAACCGCTGAAATATTGGGTTTTTGCGTTTTTTCTTTTGTCCTGCTTTCCTTGACGGCGGGCTTTGTTCGTGCTATTCTTGTATTGATTTTGAAACAGAGGAGTGCAAAACCTTGAAGAGGATCTTGAATTTCGGCTCACTCAATACAGACTATGTTTATAAGGTCGACCACATTTTGCAGGGCGGTGAGACCATTCAAAGCGAAAGCCGCACCGTGTTCCCGGGCGGCAAGGGGTTAAACCAGTCCATTGCGCTTGTGCGGGCGGGGCTTTCCGTCTGCCATGCGGGGCTCATCGGCACGGACGGCGAGCACCTGCGCGATTTATTGAACCAAAACGGCGTAGATACCTCCCTCATCGAAATGCGCGATATGCCGGGCGGGCACACCGTCATTCAGGTCAGCCGAGAGGCACAGAACGCCATTCTGCTTTTCGGCGGCTCCAACGGGGCTGTGGATGAAGCATATGCCGACCGCGTGCTTGCGCAATTCGGCGCAGGCGACATTCTTCTGCTGCAAAACGAGATCAGCGCGCTGCCGTATATTCTCGAAAAAGCCCATGCGCGCGGCATGGAGATCTGGCTCAATCCGTCCCCGATGAACGAAAACGTTTTAAAGTGCAATCTGTCGCTCGTTTCCGTGTTCGTTTTGAACGAAGTGGAGGGCGAACAGCTGACCGGCACAAAGATTCCCACCGCTATTTTGGATAAGCTCCTTCAAAAATACCCGCACGCCGCCGCAGTCTTAACGCTCGGCAGTAAAGGCGCGTGGTACGCCAAAGAAGATAAGCGCGCGTTTGCCCCGGCGGAGCTTGTCCGTGCGGTCGATACCACCGCGGCCGGCGATACGTTCACGGGCTATTTCATGCGCGGTATGCTGGATGGGCTTTCGCCGAAAAAATCGCTGACCCTCGCGACAAAAGCCGCTGCCATTGCGGTCTCGCGCCCCGGTGCCGCACCGTCTATTCCCCTATATGCAGAAGTTACAAGCGAAAGGAACTGAAAATATGAGTGATTTCAGAGTTGCAGTACGCAGAACGAACGAGTGGGACGGCCCGTCCATGCTCAAAATTTACACACCCTACGTCGAAAAGACACACTACACGCCCGACGCCGAAGTGCCGACGCTCGCCGAGTACGTGCAGCGCATCGACACCTATACATACGGCCGTATGTGGATTCTGACGGAGATCAACAACCAGACGGCGGGATTCTGCTTTTTGACCGACCGCGATATTCCGAAAGACGACCTGTTCTCCGCCGACGCACAGCTGTACGTCTCCGAAAAATGTCTGCACAGCGGCGTGGGCACGTCTTTATACAGCTTGATGCTGGACATCATGCACTATGCAAATTACCGCCGCGTTACAGCGCACATCAATCTGCCGAACGATGCCGCCGTGGCATTCCACAAAAAGATGGGTTTTCACGAGGTCTCCGAAACAGACGGTGTTCTTTTAATGGAGCGCGCCATTGAGCCGGAAGACCCGAACGCAAAGCGCTTCACGAAAGCTTACCTCATCTTAGCGCAGGACTACGAGGCCGCGCGTGAGCACGCCGCCACATTTGTTAAAGAAGGTACGGTGGTATAATGGGCCCCTACGAATACGAAGTGGCGAGCATCGACGGCGACTACGCCGTTTTGCGCCGAACGGACAATGACACGCACGATGAAATTCTGGTCGCTCGCGCACTTTTGCCGGAGGAGATCGACATTGGCACCGCGCTGCACTACGAAATGTTCACCTATTCCATCGTTTAACATTTAATTATTGGCAAAAATAGCCAAATATTTTTCCCGTTGATTTGGGTAAACCGTTCATTGAACTCGCGTTGCTTTCTTGGTACAATGATACTTGTAAACTAACACGCAGCGAAGAGGTTCTACAAACGCGGTTTACCCTTATTTTCTACGGAACGGTTTACCTTAATCTTATTTTTTAAGGAGTTGTTGTATCATGTCCAAACCGTCCGGTGCCATCGACATGACGCAGGGCAAACCGATCAACCTGATGCTTCGTTTTGCGCTGCCCATGATGATCGGCAGTATTTTCCAGTCGCTTTATTCCATGGTGGACTCCGCCGTGCTCGGCCGCTTCGTCGGCTCGCACGCGCTGGCCGCCATCGGTGCCACCACGTCCACAACGGGTCTCATCCTGCTGCTTGCAACCGGCGTGACGAGTGCCGTTTCCATCGTGCTTTCGCAATACGTCGGCGCAAACGACACCGACCGCGTGCGCAAGGGCATCGTCGCCTCCGGGTGGATCACCCTTTTGCTCGGCGTTGTTCTGGGTCTCATCAGCGTTTTCGCCGCGCGGCCGCTCATGCAGCTTTTAAAAACGCCGGAAGACGTCATCGACATGTCCGTTTTATACATTCAGATTGTCTGCGGCTGCGGCATCGCACAGTTTGCGTATAACGCCGCGGCATCTATCCTGCGCGCACTCGGCGACAGCAAAACACCGCTGTATTTCCTCATTCTGTGCTCCATTTTGAATGTTATCCTCGACCTCATCAGCGTCATCGGTCTCAACATGGGCGTTGCGGGTGTCGCCGTTGCAACGGTCGGCTCGCAGGCCATCTCCGCCGCCATCTGCATCCTCGTCATGTTCCGCAAATACCCCGATCTGATGCCGAAGCGCCACACCCTGCGCCCGGATATGCCCGTCAGCCTTAAAATATTCGGCATGGGTGCGCAAATGGCTCTGCAAAGCCTGTTCCTTTCCGTCGGCATGATGGTCATTACGCGCGTCATCAACAGCTACGGCTCCAACGTCGTCGCAGCGTTCACCGTCGGCAGCAACGTGCAGAACCTCGCCGTGATGCTGTTCAGCAATTTCTCGTTCGGCTTTTCCGTCTATGTCGGGCAGAACTTCGGCGCGAAAAACGCAGAGCGCATCAAGCTTGGCGTGCGGCAAATCTTCCTTCTTGTCGGCGGTCTGAGCATTTTTGCCGGTGCGCTGACACTCATTTTTTCTGAGCTGCTCGTCTCGCTGTACGTCAAGCCGAACGAGACCGAAGTCATCGCGTATTCACTCGAATTCATCCGCATTCAGGCGTGGTTCTTCCCGTTCCTCGGATGGATCTGGCTTTATAACAGCACCGTCAAGGGCATGGGCAAAATCAACATTTCCATGGTCTCCTCCGTTGTGGAGCTGTGCAGCAAGATCGGTCTTTCGTTGCTTCTGCCCATCTGGATCGGCACCACAGGTATTTGGTTTGCCGCGCCGATCGGCTACATTCTGGGCATCATCCCGCTGCTCATCTACTATTACAGCGGCCGCTGGAAAAAGCTGCTCACCGTCCCCGCCGCAGAACCCGTAAAGGCGTAAAATACAACAAAACGTCAAAAGTCCGAAGCACCTAAACCGTGTTTCGGACTTTTTATTCTATCTTAAAATTTCACCCCAGCATCACGTCCAAAAGCATCATTAGCGCAAAGCCCGTCACAATGCCCATTGTCGCCGCATACGGCTGCGCTTTCTGGTTGCGCTGACACTCGGGGATGAGCTCGTGCACCGCGACTAAGATCATCGCGCCCGCCGCAAAGGACAGCGCAAACGGCAAAACGGCTTCAATGTATACGGCAAGCAAAGCGCCCAAAACGCCCGCAATTGGCTCCACAAAGCCGGAAGCCTGCCCGATAAAAAAGCTCTTCCTTCTGGAGCACCCCTCACGGCGCAAAGGCAGCGAGACCGCCGCGCCTTCGGGGAAATTCTGCAAACCGATGCCCACGGCCACCGTCACGGCACCCATCAGCGCTTCCGGCGTATAGCCGCCGTTTTTCAGCGCACCGAACGCCACGCCCACAGCGAGCCCCTCCGGGATGTTGTGCAGCGTGATGGAAAGTACCAACAAAATGATGCGGTTCAGCCGTGCGTTTTTCTCGCCCTGCGCTAAAGCGGAGCGCCGCTGCGCGTAGGTCACGCATTTATCGGAGCCCCACATGAACAACGCACCGCAGAGAAACCCGAGTGTCGCCACCAAAAACGCAGGCATGCTTCCCGCCGCCTCCGCGCGCTCGATGGCCGGCTGCAAAAGTGACCAAAAGCTCGCCGCAACCATCACCCCGGCGGCAAAGCCGAGCATCAAATTGAGAATTTTGGGGTTCGGCGATTTAAACAGCACCACCGTGGCAGCACCAAGCGCCGTGACGAGCCATGTCCCCAGCGTCGCCAACAACGCATAAAATACAATATCATTCATTTTCAGCCCTCCTGATTTTATTATATGGAGAGAGAAAAAATGAGTGAAAAAAGCACGCGGTTTTTAAAACCGCGTGCTTGCCGCATTAAATTGATCGGATGATCTTCCACGCTTCCGTCAGCCGCTCCAAGCTCCACGCGGCGTTCGCGGGGCTAGTGCTCGGCAGAACCGTTTCCGGCAAGTCGATCTCTTTCGCCAGATATTTTTGATACAGCTTGTGCGCCATTTGACCGTTTGTACACACATGCGTGATGTTCGCTGTCGATAAAATCACGGAAAGATCATTCGGCACAACGTTTTTGATGCTCGCGTCAGACGAGCCCGTCACGTCGCACGAGGCAATGACGTCCCACAAGGCAACTTTATGCTTTAGCAAAAGCGCCTTCTTTTCGGGGACATCCCCCGGCACCGGTTCACCGAAAACCGCGCTCAAGACGCGCCAAAAGCGGTTTTGCGGGTGCCCGTAGAAAAACGCCGCTTTTCTCGACTGCACAGACGGAAACGAGCCCAAAACGAGCACGCGGCCGTTTTCGTCGAACACCGGCGGAATTTCGTGCTGCACCATCAGTGTACCTTCTCGGCAAAATCCTTCATGCGCTGCTCGTAGGCCTCCATGTTTTCCGCTTCAAACGCAAGCTTCACATCGCCCGCGCCCATCAGGTTCAAAATGTACTTTGTAAACGGCGGATTCAAAACCAAGATCGGCCCCACAAGGTATGTGCCGAAGAAGTTGTTTACGCGGATACCCTCGTATTTCGCCTTTATATTGAGCCCCACACCTTTGTTTTTCACGAACAAGCCGTGCGATTCATCCGGCGTGTAGGCCATCGTGAACTGCGTCTTAAAGCCCATGATGACATTGCCGTCAAATTCGCCCTCAAAGTCGCTGTTGTGGCGGTGCATCATATCGCGCTTTGCGTACAAACGATAAAGCCCAAGGCACTCTACGCGGCTGCCGTCCTCGTTTTCAATGTAATCGCCGAAGATTTCGAGCGCATTGCCCGTGAAAAGGAACACCGTGCCGTCGTCAATGGCTTTTTGGATTTTCTCCTTCAGCGGCATCAACTTGCGGATGACCTGCTCCTGCATACGCTCCGTCATGGGACCCATATACACAAGGTTCATTTTTTCTTCGGTAAAGCGCACATCGTCGCTGAATTTCGTGCGGATAAACTCCGCTTCCGGCAGCGTTTTTTCAAGGTAGACCATGTTGTACGCGTCGCCGAACAGGTTGCAGAATTCCGGGAAAAGGACTTCTATTTTCATTTCGTCTCGCCCTCCTTCTCACGTTCGATCATCTTATCGCGAATGTCATTTGCCAAACGAATGGTGTATACGTCGTACAGAATAAAGACTGTATCCGCTTCTTTCGAGACCGCCGCAGGCGTATCGCTTTCATCGCGCATGTGCACGATCTTCTCCGCCGGCACACCGGCCAGAAGCGTGCGCACATACGTATCGTGGTGGCGCGCACCGGCAATGACGACCTGCACGATGCTCGGGTCATTTAAAAACTCAAAATCGGTGTCGTAGAACCACGCGGTGTTCTCCACGGTGTGGCGCGCATCGAAGTAGTCGTCGAGAAACATCACAACGGACTTTTTGCCCGGCGCGTTACGGATATTTTCAAACGCACGGGAGCACGCAATGGGGTTCTGCCCCTTTGCAAGGTGCAGAATGTACTTTCTGCCGTTCACTTCTTTTTCAGAGTAACGCGTCTCGCTGATGCCCATTTTCTCCATAGAATTGCGGATTTTTTCTTCGGAAAGGCCGAATTCACGCAGCGTCGCAATGGCGGCAAGGGCGTTATAAATATTGATGTTCGTACTGTTCAAAAGCGGGTATTCCGATTTTTTTCCGCCCACCGTCACGTTCATTTTCATGTCTTTCGTATCGATGTCCGTTGCAAGGTAGTCGATGTCCGGCGAGCGGTAGCCGCAGGCTTCGCAGTGCACACGGCCGATATGATGGTAGCGCACAATGTCGTGCACAAGCGGACCGTGGCATTTTGGGCAGGCAGGCACATCATTTACGATATTGTCGCATTCCTTTTTGTCCGTGTCAAGGTGGTCGATGCCGAAATATACGCGGTCGTTTTCGGGCTTAATGGAACTGCAAAGCGGGTCGTCGCCGTTCAAAACGAGCTTTGTGTTCTTTGGAATTTCCTTATTCAGAATGTCGAGGATAAACTCCGCGTGCGCGTTGCGCTTATAAGAATCACGGAAAATATTCGTGCACAGCACAATGTCCGGCTGCATGTAGGGGTAAATGTTCGGCGCAGAGCGCTCATCAAGCTCAAACACCGCAAGGTCACACTTCGGCTTGCCGAAAAAGTGACTGTTCGCAATGAGCGTAGATGCCACGCCGGTCGCGACATTCGTGCCGGAGCGGTTGCACATGAACTCGATGCCGTTATCCTCCAAAACATCCTCGATCATGTTCGAGACAGTCGTTTTGCCGTTCGTGCCCGTAATGCCGATGATCTTCTTCGGTTTCGGCATGCGCCCGATAAAATCCGGGCACAGAATAATGGCCCAAGAGCCCGGCATGGACGTGCCCTTTCGCCCGATGAGCTTTAAAACCAGCGCCGTACCGCGGGCAAACATCAGCGCAAAATAAAAGCGTAAATTTCGTTTCATTTTCTTCATTCCTTAAATTTGAATTTTCCGTTTATCGATACGCATGATTATACTACTTTTAGACGTGAACTGCAAGATGAACTGCAAGATAACGCCGTTTTGAATTGTTTCGGCTCTGAAATTGCGAATATTTAGGAATTTTTCATAATCACGGATTGATTTTTCACAAAAAAGACTGTATGATAAAGAAAAGCAATCCATTAATTTAGGAGGAGTTCACCATGAAAACTTTACCCGTAGCGGTACAGGTTTATTCTGTCCGCGATGACGCTGAGCGCGATTTTAAGGGCACCATGCAGAAAATCAAGGACATGGGCTATGACGGCGTTGAGCTTGCAGGCCTTTATGGCATGAAGCCGGCGGAAGTCAAGGCGATTTTGGAAGAAGTGGGCCTCGTTCCGCTTTCCGCACACGTTCCGTTCCAGGAGCTCGAAGCCGACATCGAAGGCACGGTCGCACAGTACAAGGAGATCGGCATGCAGTACATTGCCATCCCGTATCTGATGGAAGAAGATCGCCCGGGCACCGAGAAGTTCCTCAAGAACATTGAGACCTTCAAGAAGATCGGCGAAGCCTGCAAGAAAGTCGGCATCACGTTGCTTTACCACAACCACGATTTCGAGTTTGTAAAGATGCCGAACGGTCAGTATGCACTCGATTATATCTATACCGAGATTCCCGCTGACCTGCTCCAGACCGAGCTTGATATCTGCTGGGTCAAGGTCGCCGGCGAAGAGCCGGTCGATTACATCAAGAAGTACGCCGGCCGCGCACCGGTCGTCCACCTCAAGGACTTCTACAAGGAAGGTAAGCCGGCCAACATGTACGAGCTCATCGGCATTGAGACCGAGAAGAAGGAAGAAACCGGCAAGTTCGAGTTCCGTCCGGTCGGCCACGGCATGCAGAACATTCCGCCGGTGCTCGATGCAGCACTGGAAGCCGGCTCCAAGTGGGTCGTTGTCGAGCAGGATCAGTCTTATGACACCCCCGCTCTCGAAGCCGTGAAGATGAGCCGCGATTACCTCAAGGGCCTCGGCTGGTAATTTTGCTTTAAGTAAGACATAAGAATACATATTTTCAAGGCGTACTTTCTCTCCGAAAGTGCGCCTTCATTATATTCGCCTGTCGGCGAATGCTATAGTCCTTCGGACAATAAAAAGAAAAACAGCTCCCGACGCATGAAAGCACCGTGGAGCCGCGTATGTATAAGCGAGATATTATGCGTCCTTCTTTTCCTCTTCGTCTTCCGGCGGAAGCACGGATGCGCAGTGCGGGCATTTCGTCGCGCCGATCTTCACGTCATCCATCAGGCAGTACGGGCAGGTTTTCGTGGTAGGAGCCGTTTGTTTTCCCCCAAAAATTTCCGATATTGCTGCGGTTTCCGACAGTTTTTTCTTGCAGAAGTATTGTTGAAAACCGTGAAATATGCTATACTGTTTTATACTTTTCCGAGATATACATAGGACGCTCGATGGTTTAAGGAGATGCACGCATGGCATATAAGATCTGGCTTTTTCTATGGTACTTTGTGCTTGCTTCCTTCTGCGGCTGGGTCGCAGAGGTGGGGTACATCGGCATGGTATACCGAAAATTCAAAAACCCCGGCATGCTGAACGGTCCGTACTGCCCGCAGTACGGCCTGATGATTGCGCTGCCGTGGGCGGCATTGACGGCGCTGCATTGGCAGACGTCGTTTGTTGCCACGCTGTTTTTCTGCCTGATTTCAAGCTTCCTTGTGGAATTCACGTTCGCGTGGCTGCTGCGCAAAACAACGCACATCCGCCTGCGTGATTACTCCAAATTCAAGTGGAATATCAAGGGTTACGTTTCCGTGCCCGTCGCCACTGTGCGCGGCGTGTGCTTCTCGTTCATTGTGGTGTTCATCGTGCCGGTACTCACGTCACTTCTGCACTACGTCAACCGCACCGTCGGCTGGGTCATCCTCTATGCCGTCCTCGGCATCATGCTGCTCGACATCATCATCACGTCCATCACCGTGCAGCGCTTGAATCACCAGTTTAAACGCTTATCCGAACTCGGAGACCGCGTGCGCGAGGCGAGAAACGCCCTCGGCAATGCCGTCACCGGCGGCGCCATCGGCGCAGCGGAGGCCATCGATGACCTCGACCTGCAAAAGAAGCTTCAGGAAGCACAGAAGACCGCCGACGAAAACTACACGGCACTCCTCAACAAATCGAACTTCTTAAAGCGCCGCTTCATGAGCGCCTCGCCGGATATGACGAACGAGCAGTACGAAAAGGAATTAAAAGCGTACCGCATCACGACGGAAGAGCGCAAAAAGCGCTCCGCCGAACGCTGGAAGCGCAACCGCTATGAATATGAAGCTACATTCGAAAACCCGGAAGATCGCCCGTTTGCGTTCGGCATGAACTTCACAAAACTCTTCTGGATCTTCTTCATCGGCTGCCTTGCCGGTTTTGTGCTTGAAGAATGCTGGGCGTTCTTCATCGCGCACCAGATTGAGTTGCGTGTAGGCCTTGTGTACGGCCCATTCCAGCCCATTTACGGCGGCGGCGCAGCCATCATCACGCTGTGCCTGTATAAGCTCTACAAGCAGGACGACATCGTCATTTTTGTTGCCAGCGGCATCATCGGTGCGGCGTTCGAGTACCTGTGCAGTTGGGGACAGGAGATGCTGTTCGGCACCGTTTCGTGGGATTACAGCGGCACGCCGTTCAACATTGACGGCCGCACAAACTTGATGTTCGCGCTCATCTGGGGCACGCTCGGCCTTATCTGGATCAAAGAAATTTACCCCGCCATGTCGCGCATGATCGAAAAAATTCCGAAGCGCCCAGGCGCTATCCTCACCATTTTGCTCGTTGCGTTCATGCTGTTTGACGGGCTCATCTCCTGCGCCGCGCTGACCCGCGCCAACGAGCGCGCCGAGGGCATCCCCGCCACAAGCTCGTTCCAAATGTTCCTCGATAAGCACTTGGATGACGACTACCTCGCGCTCGTCTACCCGAACATGCAGAAGGTCAACGAAGACGGCACGAAAAGCGAACCGCTGAAAGATACGGTAAAGAACACGTAAACGCAATCCGTCCATACTGCGGCAAAGAAATTTGAAGCTGTTTCATCACGAATTAAAAGGAATCCACCGTATCGCTTTCACACATACGGTGGATTCCTTATTTTATCGTATTATTTTCGATTCAGCGTACGCTTTCTACAAATGTTCTGAACGCTTTTCTGCCCTCTGCCGTGCATTTGTAGACACCTGCGTTCTCCAGCACCTTTACAAACACCTTTCCCACTTCCTGCTGCAAGATGTGCTCGGCATTCGCTTCGTTCATTTCCGGGTGGTCGCGCTTCACCTGCGCTGCCCACTCCGCGTGCTTTGCGATGCTCTCCACGCTTGAAACATCGCCGTTTTTCAGCATCACATCTTTCAGGGTCTTCAGCTCGTCTTTCAGTCTGGACGGCAAAACCGCAAGACCCATAACTTCAATGAGGCCGATATTCTCTTTCTTGATGTGATGATATTCATCGTGCGGGTGGTATACGCCGAGCGGATACTTTTCCGTCGTGATGTTGTTGCGCAGCGCAAGATCGAGCTCGTATACGCCGTCCACACAGCGCGCAATCGGCGTGATGGTATTGTGCGGCTCGCCGTCCGTCTCCGCAAAAATGAACGCGTCCTCGTCCGTGTAGCTTCTCCACGCTTTCAATACATGGTCGGCCGCGTCAATCAGGCGATCCGGGTTTTTATGGCGCAAACGCAAAACAGATACCGGCCAGTTCAATATGCCCGCTTCCACATCTTCAAAGCCGTGCAGCGTGCAGTGCTCCTCCATGTTCGCGCGCGCCATCGCGAACGTATAGTGGCCGCCCTGGTAGTGGTCGTGTGTCAAAATGGAACCGCCAACGATGGGCAAATCGGCATTAGAGCCGAGGAAATAGTGCGGAAACTGCTCCACAAAATCAAACAGCTTGCGGAACGTGCTCTTGTCAATCTGCATCGGCACATGCTCGCCGCAGAACACAATGCAGTGCTCATTGTAGTACACATACGGAGAATACTGCAAAAACCAATCCGCATGGTTCACCGTGATCGGGATTGCGCGGTGGTTCTGTCTTGCCGGGTGGTTCATGCGGCCCGCATAACCGATATTCTCCTTGCACAGCATACAGGCAGGATAACCGGAAGCCTTCATTTTCTTTGCCGCAGCAATGGCCTTCGGATCTTTTTCCGGCTTTGAAAGGTTAATGGTAATATCAATCGCACCGAAACGCGGGTCGTTATACACCCACTTTAAATCGCGCGCCACACGGTCGCGGCGGATATAATTGCAGTCGCCGCAAAGCTTATAGAACCAGTCCGTCGCCTTTTCCGGGGATTCCTTGTAAAGCGCGCGGAATGCGCGGTTCACATCGGACGGGCGCGGTGTCAAAAGGCCCATCAGTTTCGTGTCAAATAAATCGCGGGACGTCGCACCGTCCTCGATGATGCCGCGCTTTACGGCTTCGTCGCAAAGGCCGTCCAGCAAAAGTGCCAGGTTTTCGCTCTGCTCCGCTTCCTCATCCGCGTAATCCTCTTCACAAAGCGCCTCCAATAAACGGTTGCGCGTGTAAATTGTGTCTTCCGCTTCGATGAGCCCCGTGCGCACGCCGTATTCGACAAGCGCCTTGATTTTTCCGAAAAGCATACTTTTTACCCCCGTATAGCTAAAAATTCAAAAAGAGAGCGTAAAAATCAGCGCATCCTCTCTTGGTTCTGTATAAAAATTGCGGCGCACACCCGCTTCCGTAAAGCCGAGCGAACGGTACATCGCAATGGCCGGCAGGTTCGACGCCCGCACCTCCAGCGTGATGAAAACACCGCCGTTTTCCCGCGCCTTTTCGATCAGCGCCGCCATGAGCGTTCTGCCCACATCGTGGCCGCGAAACTCCGGGAACACCGCAATATTATCCACATAGCTTTCGCCGAGCACCGTGTGCATGCCGCCGTAGCCGAGCACCTCATCTTGCTGCATCGCCACCAAAAAGCACGCGGCAGGATTATCAATCTCCTCCGTCAGGCTTTTTTCGCTCCACGGTTCCGAAAAGCAAAGCTTTTCAAGCTCCGCAAGGCGCGAAACGTGCTCCGCCGTCATCGAAACAATCTGCATAAACGCTCCTTAAAAACCGAGATGCTGCTCAAACGTCTGCAATTCCTCGCAGATCTTGTCGCGGCACTTGCGGTAGGTATTTAGGTCCCCGCCGTAGGGATCGTCAATGTAATGCGGCACGTAAATCTTCTCCGCCGGCACACCCGCCTGCATCAAAATGTACGCATGGGTTTTCGACATCGTGAAATAAACGTCCCACACATCGATTTCTTCCGGCGTAAAGCGGCGCGCAATGTGACCGCTAATGTCCACGCCGATCTCTTTGCAGACCAGCACCGCATTTTCACTGGGGTGCTGCCCGTCCAGCGCGGAAAGGCCGGCGCTTTGGCACATGATATTCTCAAAGCCGCGCTGCTCCATTTCGTGGCGGAAAATGCCCTCCGCCATTGGGCTTCTGCACGTGTTTCCGGTGCAGACAAACAAAATTTTCATCTTTATTATAAACCTCGAATACTTCTATAATCGGTCGTATTTCGTCTTCCAAAATGAAAACGCTCCCGAACGACCGCTACCTATCATAGCACAGTTCGGGAGAGAATTCTACTAAGTATTCTTTAATTTTCAATGAATGACAACAAAACAACAATAATAAACAACATTGTGCCGCACAAAGCTGCTGAAAGGCGCACCCGCCTACTTCTTCCTGTAAACCAGAAAGTCAAATTTAATCTCGGTCTCGAGCACATCGAGCGCGCGCAGACGCTCTCCGCCCTCTACGTCCGTCTTCCAGTAGTACGGCGTCATGGAGAACAGCGCTTCAATGCTCTCCTGCCCGTTCACCGTGATAAACTTTTGCACACACGCACGGCCGAGGTATTCAAACCCGTCGTAGGCCGTGTCGTGCTCTTCGTTCTCATACGGCTCTTTGTATAAAACCTCTTTCATGCCGTACAGATGTCGCGCACCCGGCACCGCAAGGATCATCACGCCGCCCGGCTTCAGTACCCTAAAAAACTCCTCCGGCACAATAGGCGCAAAAACGTCCGTCAGCACATCTGCACTGTTTTCCGCACACGGCAAGTGAAATAAACTCGCCACCGCGAAATCGATGCCCTTATATTTGCCCGCAGCCGCTTTCACCGCGAATTTCGAGATGTCCACGCCGGAAACCGAACCGTTTTCGCTTTGGCTTTTTCATATAAAGCCGAAGTGTAAAAGCCCTCGCCGCAGCCTGCGTCCAAAACAACGCCGTTCTCGGGCAGATATTTGTCCGTCAGCTCCGCCAGTTTGTCACGGAACGCATCGTAGTAGCCGCCGCTCAAAAACACGCGGCGCGCGTCCACCATCTGCTTTGTGTCGCCGGGAATCTTCGCGTGCATCTGCTTTACGGGCAGAAGATGCACATACCCCTGGCGCGCAATATCATAAGAATGTCCGTTTGCGCAGCGCAGCGCGCGGTCTTCTCTTTCCAACGCGCTGCCGCATGCGGGACAGCAAAATATCATCATAAACCCTTAGCCCTTCGCCTGATACCAGCTCTTACCGCTTCCGGCCTCTGCCAGCATCGGCACGCTCAGCTGCACCGCGTTTGCCATTTCTTCTTCCAGAATTTTCTTCACCGTGTCGCTTTCCGCTTCCGGGCACTCCACAATGAGTTCGTCATGCACTTGCAAAATCAGCTTTGCATCGAGCTTTTCGGCTTTCAAACGGTTGCGCACGTGCACCATCGCAATCTTGATGATGTCCGCCGCCGTGCCCTGAATCGGCATGTTGCGCGCCACACGTTCACCGAACGCACGCATGTTGAAATTGGAGCTTGCAAGCTCCGGCAGATAGCGTCTGCGGCCGAACAGCGTCTCCACATAGCCGTTTTTCTTCGCTTCCTCCACCACGCGTTCCATATAGTCTGCAACGCCCTTATAATTTTGCAGGTAATCGTGAATGTAGTCCTCGGCCTCGCGGCGGGAAACACCGATATCGAGGTGAAGGGCGAGATGGGTTGTCCGAAATGCTATACCAGCGCCGATGC
>ERZ506960.436-NODE-436-length-14412-cov-4.73455_pt1 | contig 14412 bp, 8 predicted proteins | sample MGYA00513170_ERZ506960 | MGnify/ENA metagenome assembly ERZ506960
CTACACGACGCTCTTCCGATCTCATGGAAATATGAAAATCCAAATTCCTACGTCCGGGATGATTCGGGAAAACAGCTGTGGCCGGGGATTGATTTCAATGATTCACCGTTCAGCAGTTTTTACGGAACAAGGGGCGGACGGACTTATGATATGCACTCGCTAACATATAACGATCAGAAAGACAAAATACATGTCCATTGGGGAATGACCCGTTATACGAAAGACGGGTACACCCAGCCGGACTATAAAAAAGGAAGTTTGGATTCCGATTTTAACGGCGGCGGAAAAAAGACGATTTATCCTTCAAAAAACTGGAATTTTGATATCAATAAAAGATGGCAGATAAACCGGCATACTATTTTATTCGGCGCCTCTTACGGGGAAGAACAGTTTGACGAGACTATATATACGGTGATCTCCGATTGGAAAAAATGGAACAGCAAGGTGACTCCCAATGAGAATGATCAAAAATTGGGCGGGAAATCAAAATCATGGTCTTTGTATGCCCAAGACAAGTGGAATGTCGGCGACAGGTGGACGGCATATATCGGCGGAAGATATGATCACTATAAGAAATACGGAGGATACAGCGAATATTATAATCAGGAGCGAGAAGAATTTGCGTCCGGCAGTTATTACAAATTCTCTCCCAAACTTTCCGTAAGTTATGCCCGTGATGCGGATACGAACATCTATCTTTCTTTCGGAAAATCTTTCAATCCGCCCCTTCTTTATCAGGTGTACAGAAAATCGACGAGATACGGATATCTGCCGAACCCCGACTTGGAACCGGAGACAACGGACAATTGGGAACTGGGAGTAAAGAAAAAGATCAACGGCAGGACAAATTTCCATGGAGATGTCTTTTATGCCAAGACGAAAGACTTTATAGATGTCTATGACCTCAATGAAGATGAATCGGAATACAGAAATATGGGGAAAGCCACAACAAAAGGTGTGGAACTGGCAGTGGATCATTCCTTTAGTGATAAATGGTCGGGATATCTGAATTACACGTGGCAGTCGGGAAAAGTAGAAGGGGAAAGAAATTATGATACGCCCCGCCATCTCTTCCATACGGGGCTGACCTATACCAACAACCCGTGGACCGTTCATATGGACGGCACGTTCATCTCTGCAAGAAATAAACCGGGAGTCCAATCAGGGCATTTCAAGTCGGCAGATGCACATTTTCTGTTAAACCTGAATGCCAACTATAAAGTCAATGAAAATATATCGGTACAGCTGGCAGTGAATAATATATTGGACAGAGAATACTATGATGTGGAAATGGCAACGAAACATTATTATGCGGGTGATGGAAGAAATTATATGATTTCTGCCGGATATTCGTTCTGACGGCAGAAAATTTTCCCGCAGAGCAGGGTTTTATTTTTTCGAAAATGATAAGATAAAGGAAAACAGATTATTATATGGGAGACAAAGAAGATGAAAAAGAAAATTGCCCTCATACAAATGCAGGTAAAATTGGCAGATCCGGATTATAATTATGAACATGCCCGGGAACTCATGGAGAAAGCGATGGAAAACGAGCCCGATATATTGGTGCTTCCCGAGACGTGGAATACGGGATTTTATATTTCCCACAAATTAAAGGATCTGGCGGACAAAGAAGGGGAGAGGACAAAGGAATTTTGTTCCGGATTTTCAAAAAAACACAGGGTCAATCTGGTGGCAGGGTCGGCAGCAGTTTTAATCGGTGATGATGTCTATAATCGATCTTATATTTTTGACAGAAACGGCGAAAACATTGCCGAATATGACAAAGTTCACGGGTTTTCTTTTGCGAAAGAGCCGATATTTTTTAAAGGCGGCAACCATACGGTACATTTCAAGCTGGACGAAATTTCCTGCTCCATGGTTTTATGTTATGATATCCGTTTTCCCGAACTGATCCGCAGGTCGGTGCTGGAAGGAGAGACAGATTTATTTTTCATTCCTGCCGCATGGCCGGAAGCACGGGTATTTCACTGGAATATACTGACCCGTGCAAGAGCGGTGGAAAATCAGATGTATCTTTGCGCGGTGAATCAGGGAGGCATTTCCGGAAAGGCACAGTATGCGGGAAACTCCTTGTTACTGGATCCTTGGGGGAATGATGTATGCACTCTCGGGAGTGAAGAAGGAATTGCCGTGGGAGAAATTGATACGGAAGTCATCAGTCAAATCAGAGAAACCATCCATGTTTTCAAAGACAGAAGGCCCGAATTGGATGTAGTGAAATAAATTGAAATAAAAAAGACCCGCCCGATGGGAAGTCCTAAAGTCCGACTTTTGGTCCGACTTTTCGGGATACATCAGGGCGGGTTCTTTTTATTATGCATTATCTATGGCAATCATTCTGTTCAGCCGGAAGGACCAGATATATAATCCGACGACCGGTTTTTTCAATATCTGTTCTGCCGCTTCCTTATAAATGAGGAGCTGTACTTTGTAATGTTTTCGCAATTCATCCTCAGTTTTCACATGATCTGTTTTATAGTCAATGATGATTAATTTGCCGTCTTTTTCCAAGAGGCAGTCCATGACGCCTTGAAGAAATATTTTTTCCCCTTCCTCGCAAGCGGGGTAGTAAGGGGCAGCAGGGAAAAGACAAGAGAAAGCAAGTTCTTTTCTCACCTTGTCGGCGTTCTTTACAGCAGATCCCAGCGGACTTGTCATGAATTGCAGAATACTTTCTATGGGAGAATGTAATCCGGAGCGGCGGAGAAGACTGTCTTTTTCATCGGAAGTGAATTCGTTTTTTTCATAGAGGGCCGTGATTTCTTCACGGAGAGCGGATTCTTCCGGCGGTATACGGGATAAATCGATAAGTTCCATGGCTTTATGCATGAGTGTGCCGTAAGCCGTTCCCGAAATCTGCGACGGCGCACGTAAAAATTCGGGCGGATCGGCGTAGTCGGAAGGGAGTTCATCACCGGTTTCCACGTCAGGTGCAAGAGTGATCGATGCAAAAGGTTCTTCATCCGCTGCGCGGGACTCCTCCTGTTCCCTCAATCGGACAGCGGAAGTAGCAGTCAGTTTTGCCGGCGTATTCACGGCACCGGAATGATCATATTTCCATGTAAGCTGATGATCAAGCCAAGACGGTACGGGAATGTCCGGGAGGGAAAGAAATTTATCGACCGGATATTCTTTATCGGAAAGTGTATCCGATTCATCCGATGAGTTTTCACCGAGAATCTCTTCTTCGGTAAGTAAATCTTTGTAAGGTGTGATTTCCAAAGTAAAGTTTGTATCCTTGTCGGAGGGGGCGTCTTCTACCGTTACCGGCGAAAGATTTGTATATCCCCATAAAGGGAGCATTGTCTTATGTCTTGCAACGGCAGGCAAAAGCCATGAAAGAAAGGAATTCCCGTTTCCCGTCAAATGACCCGGCAAAGGATGCATCTTTTTCTTCTCATCGGCCGCGAGAGGAATTAATTTTCCTTGCAGATTCTTTAAGAAATCATTCTGAGTGGCAAGGATGTAAAGCTTATCTCTTGCTCTTGTCATGGCCACATAGAGGAGTCGCGCTTCTTCGGCCTGTGTTTCTTTAAGGGATTTTGCTTTTAATGCGATCTGATATAAGGTGGGCCAGCGGACATGATGTTTCTTATCCAGATAATGAATACCGATTCCCATGCTTTTATCGACAACAACTACATTTCTTAAATCCATGGTATTAAATTTCTTTGCCGTATCCGCCAAGAACACCACGGGAAATTCAAGGCCTTTGCTTTTATGAATGGACATGATTCGGACGGAATTGCTTTCTCCTGCGGGAGCGGCGGTTTTAAATTCCTGTCTTGATTTACGGAGATATTCAAGAAAAGGAAATAAGCCGCTCAACGTTGATGTATCTCTTTCAAGAGCTAAGTTATAAAAAGCTTCTATATGAGTTTTGCGGAAAGCACCGTTCGGAAGACCGGACACGAGCGATATATAATCGGAATCGTCAAAAATGGTGCGTAGCAGGGGAGCGATACCGTCCTTGTCGGCTTCATTTCTCCACTTGGACCAGAGGTCTAAAAATCGGGAAAGGCGGAATGTTTTTTCTTCAGATAAAACTTGCTGATGCTGAAGAGTTTCCCAGAGATAATCCTCATCTTCCCGCTTTTCTGAATATAAAGCGGCAAAATCTTTTTCATCCAAACCGGCAAAGGAGGAGCGGAGTACCGACAGAAGAGGCAAATCTTGAAGGGGATTGTCCAGTATTTTCAAAAGAGACCAAAGTACCTGCACTTCCGAAGATTGGAGAAAATCATCATCTTTATCAGAAATAGCGGGAATATTTTCTTCATTAAATACTTTGAGCAGAGACGGCGCTTTTCCGTTGGTGGCACGAAGAAGAATGACGATGTCATCATAGCGGATATTCCTGAAAGTTCCGTCATTATTCATGACTTTCTTGTGTCCTTCCACAAGGGAATGGATGCGGCGGGCTATCAGGCGTCCCTCCAGCGTGATCGAATCGATATCTTTTATTGAAGCGGATCCGTTTTCTTCTTCGTCCCCCTTGTTTTTATCAATCAATTCAATTGACAGAGAACCGCCTGCATAGTCAGACGGACGATCTTCCTCGTGTCTGCCGGGGAACAGTGCTTCTTCCTCACCGTAATCGAGCCCCAGCTGCTTTTTTACCAACAACTGGCGAAAAATATAGTTGATGGAAGAAAGAATGTTTTTATCGCTTCGGAAATTCCGGTTCAAATCGATACGACAATTAATTTCATCATTTGCATTAAAAACCGTATACTTTTCAAAGAATATGGAAGGATCCGCCTGACGGAAAGCATAAATGGATTGTTTGATGTCGCCGACCATGAAACGATTATGCCCGTTGGAAATCAATTCGGTGATTAATTCTTGTACACCGTTGGTATCCTGATATTCGTCGATCATAATTTCCTTATATTTTTTTCGGATTGCAAGGGTGGCTTCGGAAGGAAATTCATTTGCCTTTTCCGGCGAAAAATCAGGATTGTCTTTATCCAAAAGAATGTCCAGCGCATAATGCTCCATGTCGGAGAATTCCATAAGCCTTTCCTGTTTTTTCCGATGATTGTAAGCTTGAAGAAAATCGACGGCGAGTCGGGATAAAACACGGACGACGGGATACATGTCCCGTACATTGTTTATCCATTGTTCTTCAGAAACGGCAAAAAAAGGAACGATTTCTTTTTTGAAAGCCGTTTTTACATTTTTTCTTATATTTTGTATCTGATTTTTGATCTCTTCGAGATGCATCGGATTCGAAACTTTACTTTTGGAAATCGATTTTAATCTTTCAAAAGTGATTTGAGGAACTCCCTTGTACCATGATTCCCAGCTGTCTGTTTGGGCAAGGAAAGAAAAGGCGGCATATTCTTCGGAAAGAGTTTCTTCATATGGGTTCAAATCCGGTTCCTTTTCAAGGAGTGTGAAAATCTGGCGATACGAATCTTCCCATCCCTTGGCAAGCATTTGGTATTCCCCCATGACAGGGGCTGCCCAAGGGACGGAAGACAGCGTCTTTGTCTGCGGAATATGGTAAGGATCCGCCAATTTTGAAAGCCAGTTTTCAGGGAAGGGCATGGAGCAGGAAAATTTATACAGGTATAAGACGGTATCTTTAAGCCCCCGATCCTGAAAACCCCGAGAAAGCAAATCGGCGCAATCGAGGAATTCCTCTGTGCCCTCTTCATAGTATTTTTCCAAAACTTCATCCAGTACTTCCTGCATCAATAAATCAATTTCATTGTTGTCATTCAAAATCTTTGTGTCCGGATCTAAATCAATGAGATAGAAATATTGATGAATGAGAGATTGGAAAAAGGAGTCCAATGTGGAAATCTGAGCGCCGGAAAGAAGTGCGGTCTGCCTTGATAAATGCCGGATAAGAAATTGATTTCCTTCACTTTGTGCTTTCGATAAAGCTTTGGCAATATGAGAAGCGATCCGTGTTTTCATTTCTCCTGCGGCAGCGCGGGTGAAAGTGAGAATTAACAGGTCGGAAATATCGGCGGGATCTTTTTCATCGGTAAGAAGTTCCTTTATTCTTGCAGTAAGGACGGCAGTTTTTCCGCTTCCTGCAGAGGCGGAGAGAAGAAGATTTCGTCCCCTCAGGTCAAGAGCGGATTGTTGTTCTCTTGTCCATTTCATCTTACTCATGGTCGGTTTCCCTCCTTGTTTTTGCGATATTTTCCGCTTTTGCTTCTAAATTTTTCTTAACATCTTTTATTTTTTCTATGTAGTTATATTTATTTTCCGGCAAGGCGGGATCAAAACGACAGATACTTCGATAAGGACAGTAGGTGCAGGCGGTATTTTGCCCGGACTTGGCAGGATGTATGGAAATATTTCCGCTTTGTATATCTTTGTATAAATCAATCAGCACCTGTTCGGTGATTGTTTTCAAAGCATCAAACTGGGATTTTGTCAGTGTCGGAGAGAATCCGGAGATCGCTCCGCTTTTGGTGTAACTGACGGAAATGAAACTGTCTTTTGTTCCCGTTTCTTTGTCCAAGGTAAAAAGAACATCTTTGTCGCCCAAAAAGAGGCCGTTCGTATTATTTTTCTGCTCTTCGGGCGGATCTCCGTCGGGCGGTACCGTCTCTACGGGGCGGACGTTTCCGTGAAGATAAATATACATCATGGCTGCCGGCAAGAGATCTTTTGTACTTTTATCTCTTGATAAAGCCAATAAATAAGTGATGAGCTGCAAAGAAGTGCCGTTGATGATATCGCTCAGATCGATTTTGGGAGAGCCTGTTTTGTAATCACAGACGACGACATATTTTCCGTCGGAGTCCACGCGGTCGATTTTTCCCGTAAGGGTAAAGCTGTCGTTCCTGCCCGCGGCGATCCGGACGGTAAAGGGTTTCTCCATATCGATCGTGTCGAAACCGCTCTGACGGCTCCACCGGCGGAATCGTTTGAGAGATTCTTCAAAAGTGCGATCCAAGACTCTTTTTGTATATTTTACCGAAGCATCTGAAGAGAGCACTCCCGATTTGATGCGGGGTGTAATTTTTTCTGAAATTTCATGAGAAATTTTTTCTATTTCTTCATCGGTGATATTCCGCCACTGCCGGTTTTCTTTCTTCAGCCTTTCGCCGAATGTATGAAGACCGGCATGCAGATAATTGCCGCAGTCCAATTGGTCGATTTCACCGGTTTTTCTTTCGTCAACACCCAGGCCGTATCGAAGGAAATATCGGTAAGGGCAGCTTCTGTAATCTTGAAGTTTTGTGACGGAACCGTAAAAGCGTCCCTGTTTCATGAAAAGTTTCTTTGCTTCTTCCTTGGAGAGAAAAGATGCATTATTACGATAATATAAGCCGGACAATTTACTATGGAGCAGGGCAGGCGTTCTTTTTATCGCCCGGCTTTTCAGAGCATTCCAAGAACTGTATTCTTCGGGAATGCCGTCTTGAAGGATCATGGGAAGCAGGGAAAGCGCCTGTTCGGGATTGGCGAAAAAAGACGGATCATTTGCTGCCGGATCGGGGGAAGAAACGGTGATGAATTCCGTATAATAGCCTAAATTTTTCAGCTGTGTGAAAAGAAAAGACGGCTCGCCCCGTGTTCCGCCTTCCACAGATTCCGGACAAGATAAGTACAGAGCATCGCTTCCTCTTGTAAAGGCAAGATAAGTATAAAACCGCTCCTGCCTGAGTAATTGAAGCAAGTCATTTCCCAAGTTTATTTTTGAACGGCTCATAAGGAGCTGCTTTTCCGCTTCCGAGAAAAATCCCGAATCGTCAATTTTTTGAGGGAATTCACCCTCCAGAAGGCCGGGGATAAAAACGACTTTTGCTTCCGAAGCATACCCTCTGTCCATGGAAGTCACCGTCACATGATCCAGTGTGGGCGGGATCATGGAGTAAGTGAGAGAGGAGAGGCCGTCTTTTATCATGAGGAAAAAATCATCATCGCTGACAGGTTCGTTTCCCGAAGCATGAACGATTTCTTCCAGCAAGGAAATAAATTTTTTCCATACCTGTATATGCGGACGGCTCTTTGTTGATTCATAACTTTCTTTATCCCATGCATACAGGGTATCCGGTATCTTTCGTTCGAGAAGCAGCCGGTAAAGAAGAGTGCATTTATCTTTTGCGGTAACGGAAGATTTCCATTCTTCCCGCAGCGGATTAAGAAGAGATAAAATTTTTTCTCGTCCTTTGTTGACTTCTCTTTGCAAAAGAAGTTCCTTTTCCGACGGCGGCGCCGGTTCTTCATCAGGATTCCGATAATCTCTGTAAGTCCACGGTTTTTGCCAACTGCCGAAACGGATATTGTATTTCAAAGTATAATTTTCCAACCGGTCAATTTCATTTTGCGGAAGAAGGGAAAGGATATTTGTTTTCACCAGGCGGAAAATGGGATCTCTCGTAAAACCTCTGTTTTTTCCTTTGCTTTCTGCCTGAAGAAAGCGGATGATGCCGTCAAGAAATCTGATCAGGGGATGATTGTTCATCGGGAGCTTGCGATCAATGAATCCGGGGATCCTGTATTTGAAAAAACTTCTTTCCAAAGCATCCATATAATGATCGGTGCTGCGAAGGAGAACCAATATATCCCGATAGCGGAGTCCTTTATCACGAACCAAAGTTAAAATGCGGCGGGCAATAAAGTCTGCTTCATCATTTCTGCTTGACGCAACTGCCAGATGGACGCCCTTTTCCGGTGAGATTGATTTGCTCTCGGGCAAAGAGCAGGGAGCGGGGATATTTTGAAAATATTCGGAAACGACGGACTGAATCCGGGGACAGGAAAATCGGCGGTATTCGTGTAATGTAACCGAGTCCGCATGCTTGGTGATATTCAGGAGCATCCGGTACAATCGGTCGGGCCGTGCAAAAGTTTCGTTTTCGGAAGGTTCATCGGGGTGAGGCATCTGAAGCGTGAAAGTGACATCTTTTGCTGTCTGAATCAAAGCGGAAACGATATTAATTTTTTGCGGTGCCATGCCGTTAAACCCGTCAATCCAAACACGGGAATTGCGAATCATGTCCGATCGGGAGATTTCTTTGGCGAGGAGATCGAAAAGGCTTCCTTCATAAGAAAAATGACTCCGCAGATAGGCATGATAATTTTTATAAAGGAGACTCAGATCGGACAGTTTTTTTCCTAAAGGGGTATCTTCTTCCTGAAGTGCAGCGTGTTCCAAATCATTTTCTGAAATGCAGAACATATCGAACTGATGGAACAGATCAACCAATTTGCCTGCAAAATGAGGCTGCGCCGCCACTCTGGATAATAACTGCAATTCCGATTTACGGGCATTGAGGATACGGCTCACAATGAGCTGCTGCCCTAAGGAAGATAGAGCATCTTGTACGGGGGAATGCAATTCTTGAAATACTCGGTAGGCAAGCCGTGAAAATCCGCAGACTTGGACATTCATAAATCCGTTTCCGGGGAAAATATCTGCCAGCATACGTTCCGCCGTATACGTTTCCTGATCAGGAACCAAAAGGAAAGCAGATCCTTCTTTTTCTTTTGTCACGTAATCTCGGATTTCCCGACAGCAGCGGGTTGTTTTTCCCGTACCGGCGGGCCCGAAAATGAAATGCAAGCTCATAATATATCCTTTCTCCGATCATTTATAACTTTTCTTATATTATAAAACAAAACGGAGAGGAATCGGAATAAAAGGTCAAAGGCTTTTATGAACAGAAGATGAATCTTGACATAAAAAAATAAAAAATTATAATCAAAGTAAGCTTTATATAAAACCGTTCACGGTTGTGGATTTTTATGGATTTTTCTATTTTCGCCACATAGTACATTTTTGTATTATGCGGCGTATTTTATTGGAGTAAAATATGTCATCCGGATATTATGCATTTCTTGTTTTTCTAGGCGGCTGCAGTTACGGAATTCTTTCCACCATCGTAAAAACAGCTTACGGAGCAGGATTGAGTCTGTCCGACGTGGCAGGCGGGCAGGTATTTTGGGGAGCGGTGATTTTTTGGCTTGCCGCATGGAAACGGAAGCCGAAACAAATAAGTCTGAAGAAAACAGTTCTTCTTATTCTTTCCGGAATGCCCATGGGAATGACCTCGATTTTTTACTATCGATCCCTTGAAACATTGGATGCTTCTCTTGCCATCGTTTTTTTGTTTCAATTCGTCTGGATAGGAACTTTATTTGAAATGGTATTTTTTAAAAAATTTCCGAGTTTTCAAAAAACAGTTTCGATCATTATCCTGCTCATCGGTTCAGCTGTTGCGGCAGGATTGCGCCCGGAGGGAAATTTTGAATGGTCGCCCGGAATTTTTTGGGGCGGGCTTTCCGCCGTCAGTTACTCTCTCGTTATTTTGGCAAGCGGAACGGCGGGAGTTGACGTACCGCCCGTTTTCAAAGGAGCTTTGATGTCTCTCGGAGCGGCTTTTGTTATTTTCCTTTATTTGCCGCCCCTGTTTTTAACAAAGTATGACTTATTCATTTCTGTACTTCCCTATGGCGTGTTGCTCGGCCTTTTCGGAATTGTTATTCCCCCTTTTCTCTTTTCCGTCGGAATTCCCCGAACGGGACCGGGACTGGGAAGTATTCTGACTTCCTCCGAATTGCCGGCCGCACTTTTGACGGCGGCTTTCGTTTTAAAGGAAACGGTTGATATGACGCGTTGGTGGGGAGCGTTTTTAATTCTTATCGGAATCATTCTGGGGAATAGGGAGCACCGTAAATAAAATGCTCTGTTTCGAGAGAATTATGGAAAAATAGAAATGATACGATTTTTATATCAGACAGATACGATCTTTATAATCCGATGATTGACCCTTTTATATATGTTTTGTTATAATATGATTGTAGTACAACGAAAAAAATCAATATAATATTTTAATTTTAAGGAGGCTTGAAAATGTCTTTGAACGGAAAGAAACTGAGTCCATTTACTTTAAATGCATACAAGCAGGGTGAATTTATAGAGGTGTCCGATACGGATTTACAGGGAAAGTGGAGCGTCCTCTTCTTCTATCCAGCTGACTTTACTTTTGTCTGCCCGACGGAATTGGAAGATCTTCAAGGTAAATATGATGAATTCCAAAAGGAAGGCTGTGATATTTATTCCGTATCCTGCGATACTCATTTCGTCCATAAAGCATGGCATGAATCTTCCGAAAGAATCGGAAAGGTTCAGTATACAATGCTGGCAGATCCGACAGGAACACTGGCAAGAGATTTAGATGTATATATCGAAAAAGAAGGGCTGACCGAAAGAGGAACTTTCGTTATCAACCCCGACGGAGAAGTTGTACTTTATGAAGTCAGTGCAGGAAATATCGGACGTAATGCGGAAGAACTGCTCCGCAAAGTAAGAGCGGCGAAGTTCGTTTATGAACACGGTGATCAGGTATGCCCTGCAAACTGGCAGCCCGGTGCCGAAACATTAAAACCGTCATTTGATTTGGTCGGCAAGCTTTAATCAGGTGAGGCATCATGGAAAAAATGTATGATGCCATAATAGTCGGCGGAGGTCCTGCGGGGCTCTCCGCCGCTATTTATATGGCGAGAGCACGGTTTCGTGTCTTGGTGATCGAAAAAGAAAAAATCGGCGGTCAGATCACAATCACATCGGAAGTGGTCAATTATCCCGGTATTTTAATGACCGACGGTGAAAAATTGACGGGACAGATGCGGCGGCAGGCAGAAAATTTCGGCGCCGAATTTATGATTGCGGAAGTAACAAGTCTGGAGCTGGCCGGCGATTATAAAACAGTTCATACCACGCGGGGTGATTTTAAAACAACAGGAATTATTTATGCCGGAGGCGCTCATCCCCGATTTGCCGGATTTGACGGAGAAAAAGAATTCCGCGGCCATGGCGTGGCTTACTGTGCTACCTGCGACGGAGAATTCTTTACCGGAAAAGATGTATTTGTAGTAGGCGGCGGCTATGCGGCGGTTGAAGAAGGACTTTTTCTTACCCGCTATGCAAAAAAGGTGATCATGATTGTCCGTCGGGATTCTTTTTCTATCGAAAATGCCGAATTGGACGAATTGATGCATCATCCGAAAGTGGAGATCCGTTTTAATACGGAGATCACTAAAGTTGACGGAAAGAATTCCATCAGTGAAGTGATACTTAAAAATAAAATAACAGGGGAAGAATCGTCATACCGCCTTGACGGAAATGATTTCTGCGGTGTGTTCGTATTTGTCGGATATTCTCCCGAAAACGGACTGGTGAAAGATCAGTTGGAACTGAATCCTCAAGGGTATATCATAACCGACAGAGACCAGAAAACAAGTATAGACGGTGTCTATGCGGCAGGAGATATTTGCGTCAAAAACCTGAGGCAGATTGTAACCGCTGTTTCCGACGGCGCCGTCGCGGCAACTTCCATGGAAAAATATCTGGGACAGCTCTATAGAAAATTGGGTCTGAAACGGGAATATGTTGTTCCGGAAAAGAAAGAAGAAGCCAAACAGGAAAAGGCGGCGAATGTTCCGCAGGCGGATTCCTCTTCGTTCCTTGACGAATCGACACGGCAGGCGCTGGCGCCCGTACTCAACCGTTTTGAGAATAAAATCATTCTCAGGCTTTATACGGATGACAGCAAAGTGACGGAAGAAAACAAAAAAGTAGTGGAAGAAATTGCTTCTCTTTCCGATAAAGTGGAAGCAGAACTGGTACCTTCCACGGGAGAAGAAAATAAACATACCATTGCCATTTGTGACGGCACCGGACAAGAAAAAGGATTGTATTTCCACGGCGTGCCGGGCGGACATGAGTTTAATTCCTTTATACTTGCCATGTACAATGCGGCAGGTCCCGGGCAGGACGTGGGAGCGGATATCCAAAAGAGAATTGACGGATTGAATAAGAAACTTCATGTAAAAATTGCAGTTTCCCTATCCTGCACGATGTGTCCCGATTTGGTGGCCGCTGCAGAACGGATTGCTGCAGATAATGAGCATGTAACGGTCGATGTATATGATTTCCAATATTATCCCGATCTGAAAGAAAAGTATAATATCATGAGCGTTCCCTGTATGATCATCAACGACGAGGAAGTTCATTTCGGAAAGAAGAGCATTTCCGAACTGTTGGATATTTTTGAAGCTTAGCATAAAGAAAGATCCGTAAGAAATTTTCTTGCGGATTTTTTATTGCTCTGCATTTCAAAAATTGACAACATCCGTTTTCTTCGGAAAAGAATCGAAGAATTAAAAGGAAGAAGGAATTTTGTAAAGTACTTTTCCTTTCGTCAGATTTCAAGATAGTTCATTCTATATTGAAATATTTACATGTACTGTAAAATACTGTAAAATAAAAAAAGGTTTTGATTGTATATGGCATTATGCCATATACGTTTACAATATATTGAGGGTGATCAAATGAATGAATTACTTCGCGTGGAAAATCTTCACGTAGCCGTGGGCGGAAAAGAACTTCTCCACGGGATCAATCTCCGGATAAATAAAGGAGAGGCCCATGTCATTATGGGAGTCAACGGAGCGGGGAAATCGACGCTGCTTCATGCCATTATGGGAAATCCCGCCTATGAAATTACAGAGGGACATATCTATTTTGAAGGACAGGAAATCAATGACTTATCGGTTGATAAAAGAGCGAAATTAGGATTGTTCCTGTCATTCCAAAATCCGATTTCCGTAGCAGGCATTACGATGGAAAACTTTATTCGTACGGCTAAAACGACAATTTCGGGAAAACAGCAGAAGCTGTTCCCTTTTAAGCGTTTAATGAAAAGCCGTCTTCAGGAATTGGATATGGATCTTTCTTACGGTGATCGATATCTGAATGACGGTTTTTCCGGCGGAGAAAGAAAAAAGAGTGAAATATTGCAGCTCCGCATTTTAGAACCGAAGCTTGCCATGCTTGATGAAACCGATTCAGGCCTTGACGTCGATGCGGTCCGCACGGTTTCGAAAAATATTTCTGCTTATCATAATGAAGAAAATGCTCTTCTTTTGATAACTCATCTGAATCAAATATTAAAATTCATTCATACGGATTTTGTTCATGTTCTGATTGACGGAACCATTGTCAAAGAAGGCGGCGCAGAACTGGTGGAAGAAATAGAATCCCGCGGATTTGATGCATATCGTAAAGAGGTGTGACTGATGGGGGAAGAAAGAAAAAAGAGCCGCGTAGATGATATTAACCGAAGTATTTACGATATCAAAGACGAGGTCGAATTTTCCTACAAGGTGAAAACCGGTCTCACGGAAGATACCATACGGGACATTTCAAAGAAAAAAGAGGAACCCGAATGGATGCTCAAGAAGCGTTTGGAAGCTCTGGCCATTTTTAATAAGTTGGATATACCGCCGTGGATGCCTGATATTTCCGAATTGGATATGGATCATATAGATACCTATATCCGGCCCAAAACGGATATGAAAGCCCGCTGGGAAGATTTGCCGCAAAATATCCGTGACACTTTCGACCGTCTC
>ERZ506960.442-NODE-442-length-14208-cov-4.50187_pt1 | contig 14208 bp, 12 predicted proteins | sample MGYA00513170_ERZ506960 | MGnify/ENA metagenome assembly ERZ506960
TATTGGCGCCGGGGAATTCTCGAAAAACATATTCATTAACAATCATGGACATCGCTGCCCCCAGACAAACCAAAGCGTGGGTTTTTATTCCTGCCCCCTTATTTTTATATCCTCTGTCTAAGCCGATAATAGTCCCTACAATGATAGCCAAAATAAGACGCAGACAGATACCTGTCACACTCCATTCCTTTATCAGATTTATAATCGACTCAACCATCAATCCGTACCACCTCTAATAAAAAACTGTTTCTATGAGTCCGGCTATTTCAAATAAAACCGACTGCCGGTCTTCCAATGCTGAAAATCCATAGCTTATATTAATACTTATAAAGACAATTTCATTTATCTGTTTAAGTTTATGATATAATTCATCACCTCTTCTTGTTTTTTCTGAAGAAGCTGCCTGTCTCCTCTGGTTTCCATATTAAAACGGATTAACGGTTCTGTATTCGAAGCACGAAGATTGAATCTCCAATTTTTAAAATTCATTCCCAATCCGTCTATATGCTGTATTTCCAAAGCTTGTTCTTTATATTTTTCTTCGACAGATTTTAATACTTTCTCTACATTCTCGGCAGGCAGATTGATTTCTCCGCTGCAGGGATATTTATTTTCCATTTCAGAAACCAAATCAAACAGGGATTTCCCAGTTTCACTTATAATTTGGGATACGATCAGCCAAGGTATCATGCCGCTGTCACAATAAGAGAAATCTCTGAAAAAATGATGGGCACTATTTTCTGCTCCATAGATTCCCCCTACTCTTCTCATCGTTTCTTTCATAAAAGCATGACCGCCTTTTGATTCCACAGCCGTTCCGCCGAGCTGACGGCAAATATCTTGTACACACCAATATACTCGGGGATCATGAATGATTGTTTCTCCTTTATTTCTTTCAAGGAAATATCTGGATAACAACGCTACCATATAATATCCTTCTATAAAATTTCCTTTGTGATCAATGAAAAAGCAGCGATCAAAGTCTCCGTCCCAGGCGATCCCTAAATCTGCTTTTTCATTTAATACTTTTTCCACCAAAGGCTTTCTGCATTCTTCCATCATCGGGTTTGGAACACCGTGCGGGAACAACGGATCAGGTTTCATATACATTTCCACAAATTGAAACGGAAGATGTTTCTTTAAATTTGCAAAGCAGATATCGGCACAGCCGTTTCCTGCATTTACAACTATTTTAAGAGGTTTCATTTTTCGGACATCTACAAAAGAAAGCAGGCATTTAATATAATCGTCCATAATATCCTTTGTATAAACTTGTCCTTTTTTGATGGATGGATTCATTTCTCCGTCAAAAACCAGTTTCTCCACATCTTTTAAACCGGTATCCGCACTTACGGGAATTCCTTTTTCCCGGACAATTTTAATACCGTTATTATTCGAAGGATTATGACTGGCGGTGATCATAAATCCTCCGTCAAGTCCGTAATAAAAAGTAGTGAAGTACATCATTTCCGTACCGCAAAGACCTATATTATAAACATCCGCTCCCCCGTCAGTCAGCCCCTGTATGGCAGCTTCACAAATAGCAATTGAACTGGGACGAATATCATAACCGATGCTTACCTTTTTCGGATGATATAAATTTGCATAAGCAAGACCGATACGATATGCCAATTCCTCATTGATTTCAGTAGGGACTATGCCGCGAATATCGTAAGCTTTAAATCCGGTATGAGTCATATGGGAAAGAACTTTTATTGTTTTTTCCTTTTTTTCTTTTCTGTCCAACATTTTTATGTATCCGTCGGCACCATAAATCAGTGCCCGCTTGACTCTGCTGATAGTCGCAGTCGAAGCGCCGGTCACCTGCTCTATTTTATCGTACTTTTCGCCTTTCCGAAGCATTCTTGCCACTTCCAATCGTTGTGACATATCTCTCAATTCATTAATTGTACATAGATCTTCAAAAAATTCATAACATTCTACTCTGTTTTCCAATTCTAAAATTGTATCAAATAAATTGTCATTCAGATCATTTACCAATCTTTGATTTACACTCATATATAACTCCTTTCACGGATGTGAATCACAGCCCGTAAATACTTTTATACTTTACCATATTATAGCATTTATATTTAAAAGCGAGCAAAATGATTTTAGAATTAAATAACTGATTATGATTTATACTATTGACTTTCGAAAACATAAACTGTAAAATTACCTTATCATTTAAATAGCCTAACTATTCATCAGGAGTAGCGGAGGGACTGGCCCTATGAAACTACGGCAACCATTCTTCATGAAAACGGTGCCAATTCCAGCGAGTGCATACTCGGAAGATGACGGATGTATACAACCTTCATCTTTCGATGAAGGTTTTTTATTTTAAGGAGAGTTATATGATCGAATTAAAGCATATAAACAAAAATTATGGAAATTATACCGCCTTAAATGATATCAATCTCTCGATTCCAAGCGGAGAAATATTCGGTATTGTCGGACAATCCGGAGCCGGTAAATCCACTCTGGTGCGTTGTATCAATATGTTGGAGCCCCCTACCTCGGGTGAAGTGATAGTCAATGGCAAAGACATGATGAAACTAAGCAAAAAGGAATTACGAGAAGAGCGAAAACATATCGGAATGATATTTCAACATTTCAATTTACTGTCCAATCGGACTGTTTATCAAAACGTGGCTTTCCCTTTGGAACTTTCTGATATATCGGCAAAGGATCAGGCAAAACGAATTGATGAAATACTGGAACTGGTAGGCCTTACGGAATATAAAGACAAATATCCTTCTCAGCTTTCAGGGGGGCAGAAGCAGCGTGTAGGAATTGCCCGTGCCATCGTTTCCAATCCTTCCGTCTTACTTTCCGATGAAGCCACCAGCGCACTGGATCCTGAAACAGTAAAATCAATACTCCAACTTTTAAAAGATATCAATAAAAAATTAGGTATCACCATTATTTTAATTACCCACCAGATGGAAGTTATCAAAGAAATTGCACAACATGTAGCGGTTATCGAAAAAGGCAAAATTATTGAAGAAGGATCTGTTATTGATCTATTTACGGATCCCCAGACAGAAACACTTAAAAAATTTGTAGGTTCTGTTATGTCTTCCGAATTGCCGGAACAATTATCTCATATGGACGTACATAAAGAAAAGCAGTCCGATACGGACAGTACTTTAATTTCCTTATCTTTCAGGGGAGATGTAGCTAACGAACCTATTATCGCAAATCTTATCAAAGAGTATAATTTGGATGTAAGCATTCTCTACGGTTCCATCGATTATATTCAGAATATTTCTTTCGGCCGGCTGCTCATTATGATTGCCGGACATGATAATGATATGCTTCATGCTTTAAATCATTTAAGTTCTCTTCCCATTACAAGCGAGGTGATCGGATATGTCTCCAACAATAGTTAATTTACTCTTGAAAAGCCTGGCAGAAACCCTTTATATGCTTTCTGTTTCCGCAATGCTGGCTGCTCTCATAGGTATTCCTCTGGGTATTCTGCTGGTAGTTACCGAAAAAAATAACATTTTAGCTTGTCCTCTCATTAACGCCCCTCTAGCTTTTATCATTAACATGGTCAGGTCTATTCCCTTTATTATTTTAATGGTAGCCATCATTCCTTTTACAAGACTCGTTGCGGGCACTTCCATAGGAACAACGGCGGCAATTGTACCGTTAACATTGGCAGCCATTCCTTACACAGCACGTATGGTGGAAACTTCTATCAGGGAAATTCCTTACGGTCTTATCGAAGCTGCCGAATCCATGGGTGCCACACCTATGCAAATCATCCGAAAAGTTCTTATTCCTGAAGCACTTCCTTCTGTTATTCAGAATATAACCGTCGTCATTGTTTCTCTCATCGGTTCCTCTGCCATGGCCGGGACGATCGGCGGCGGCGGCCTCGGCGACCTTGCCATTCGATACGGTTATCAACGCTTTCAGGCAGATATCATGATAGCAACCATTATTATACTTATTATCGTGGTACAGCTCATTCAATTTACCGGTAATTTATTATCCAAAAAAACAAATAAAAAATAGTTATTCATTTATGAAAGGAAAGTAAACATGATGAACAAAAAAATAGTTAAAGCAGGTATTGTATTTCTTGCCGCTGCAGCCATTCTCTCCGGATGCGGCACCGATAACAAAAGCTCTGTTTCCGGCAATAAAGCTTCTTCTTCAACAGAGAAAAGAGAAATTATCGTCGGTGCTACGGCAGGGCCTCATGCAGAAGTTGTAGAAGCTGCCGCCAAAGCCGCAGCAACAGAAGGATTAAAAGTTAATGTAAAAGAATTCTCCGATTATATCACGCCTGACCAAGCACTTGCCGACGGCGACCTGGATCTGGTCGTATACCAACATGAACCCTTCTTAAATAATTTCAACAAGCAGCATAACACAAATCTTGTTCCGATCGGAAAAGCCATTTTAATGCGTATGGGTATTTATTCCAATAAATATAAAGATGTAAAAGATATTCCCGACGGTGCCGTTATTTCTATTCCGAATGACCCGACCAACGAAGGCCGGGGATTGCAACTTTTGGAAAAAGCCGGACTTATTAAATTAAAAGAAGGTGTCGGAATGAAAGCTACCCCGGCAGATATCGTAGAAAATCCAAAAAATCTTACATTTAATGAACTGGAAGCTGCTCAATTACCAAGAAGTCTGGATGATGTTTCCGCATCGGTAATCACGATGAATTACGTCATGAGTGCAGGTTTATCACCTAAAGACCAAGGTATTTTCTTAGAATCTAAAGATACCCCTCTTGCAATTATGATTATTGCTTCAAGGGATGCAGATAAGGATCAACCGGCTTATAAGAAATTCGTTCAAGCCTATCAATCCGATTCTGTTAAAAAATTTATTCTTGAAAAATATAAAGGAACTATAGAACCTGCATGGTAATCGAGTGCAAAATAAAAGCGTGATAAAATCACGCTTTTATTTTGTCATTTTTATTTCATCAATTCTGATTTTGCCAGTTTATCTGCCATCTCGTTATAAAAATCACCGCTGTGGCTTATCACTTTATGAAAATGTACAATCAATTTATCCTTTATGGAATGATAGTAATCTTGCAGTGCTTTCGTTCCTTTTTTATTTGCCTTCCACTCTCCGGTACACCATTTTTCTATCCCTGCGTAGTCATAATAGAGATCTATTTCTTTCATTCCCAGCTCTAAACATTTTTCCATGGCATAAACTGCTCCATGAACTTCCCCCGCCACATTTCTCATGGCAGCTTCTTCTTCATCTGTTATTTTCTCCGCATAGGTTTTTATTTCCCCCTTATAAATAAAAACTGCGCCGAAAGAAAAACTGTCCGGTAGATGAGGCATGTAGGAACCGTCTATATAAACAATCATGCGATCGCTTATATTCATATCCGGCTTATTGTTTTCTGCAACATCCGGCAAATCTAAATAACGTTCTGCCTCTTCTTTCGTATAAAACCCTTTATATTCTGCACCGGCATAACCCGTTATTTGAACCTTGCAATCCTCCCAATCCGTAAAAAGTCCGGTTTTCCTGCCCTTCCTTACTGCATACCAGGATTTCTTCTTTTTCATACGTCTCTCCTATTCATTTCGCATTCTATCATATGGTACTATAAATATAAAAGAGATGCATACTATTTCAATCTTTTTAAATTGTTTTTATACATTCTGATTTAATTATAAAATATATTCCCATTCATTGAGAGAGTAATCTTCTATGTTTGCAAAAATTTTAAATCTTTTTCCGGCTCTTCAAATCAAAGACTATCGTATTTTTTGGATCACTCAATGGATTGCCCTTATCGGATTTTGGCTGCAACTTACTGCACAACAATGGTTGGTCTATAAATTAACCGATTCCGCTATGTTACTCGGCATTCTTTCGGCTTGTCAATTTGCTCCCAGTTTTTTATTTACTCTGGGTGCCGGTATATGGATAGATCGCCACAATAAAAGAAAAATTCTTATGGGAACTCAATTCATGTATATCATACAAGCCTTTTTGCTGGGAATGCTCCTGTGGACGGGGCATGAAACTTATTATTGGCTTTTATTTTTTGCTTTTTTCTGCGGTACTATCGATGCATTTGACATGCCCGCCAGACTCGCTTTCATGCCCGAGCTTGTCGGACAAAAGGCACTGCACAGCGCCATCAGTTTAAATTCGGCAAACTTTAATATCACTCGCATGTTCGGGCCTTTATTGGCCGCGTTCCTTTTATCATATCTTTCCTATAGCTCTTTATTCTTTCTTAATGCACTTTCTTTAGTTCCTATTTTATATGCTTACAGACATATTCATGTCAACTCTCCTCCTTATAAAGGAGAAAAAAAGCATCCTTTTAAAGAATTAATCAGCGGAATTAATCTGGCAAAAGGAAATCCGATCATTCTTTCTAACTTGATTGCCGTCGGAATAGTAAGCGGTCTTATCTTAAATGTCGGAACTTACGGACCACTCTTTGCCGACAGAGTTCTTCACGCCGGCTTAAACGGTTTCAGTTCTATATTATTTGCCATAGGAACAGGATCCATGATTAGCGGAATTATTTCTGCTGCAGCCAAAAAATCTCTTTCTCAAAAGATGATATTTATCCTGGCCGGAATGTGCGGCTGCATCATGATGGCGGTCAGTTACATTCATTACTTCTATCTTTCCTTATTTATTTTCGCGATTCAGGGAGCTTGCGTGATTCTGTTCTTAGTCAACTGCAATACGGTTATACAAGCAGCATCACCTAAAGAATATACCGGCCGTATCATGGGGCTCTATACATTTTTATTTCTCGGCAGCGCTCCTTTCGGAAGTTTATTCGTCAGCTTTATTTTAGAAATATTAGGTACATCACTCGGTCTCTTCGTTGTCGGAAGTCTGAATACGTTCCTCATTGCACTGACCGCCTTTCAATATTATAAAAAGACCCTCGAAAAATAATTCAAAAAATCTTCTTGTTATACCGCTCCTTTCTTTAATCAGTTTGACAAGAAGATTTTTTATATGTCAGATTATAATTCTTTTATTTTCTCAATCATCTTTGTCGTAGAATATCCATCCACAAAAGATACAATTTCCACCTTTCCGGCATATTCACGCCCCGCCACTTTTTCCGGTTTATAATCTCCGCCTTTTACCAAGACATCGGGTTCTAAAACCGATATCAACTTTTCGGGAGTATCTTCATCAAAAATAACAACTTCATCTATCATTCTGAGAGCTGCCAGCATAAATGCTCTGTCTGATTCTGTATTTAAAGGTCTGCATTCCCCTTTCAATCGCTTAACCGATTTATCTGAGTTTAAACCGACGATCAATCGATCTCCCAAAGCGGCTGCCTGTTCCAAATAAGTAATATGCCCCCGATGGAGAAGATCGAAACATCCGTTGGTAAATACAATCCGCTCTCCCCTATTTTTCCATAAAGCAACTTTCCTTTTCGCTTCTTCCCATGTAGTCGGGATATAGGTAATGCGTCCATACCTGAACCTGCACCAAGCATCAAGCAATTCTTCTCTTTTGATCTGGTATGTACCTACTTTGGACACTGCAATTCCTGCCGCTGTATTTGCCAGTTCAAGAGCTGTCTCTGTATCTGTTTTTTCTGCAGTAGCAGCAGCCAATACGGCCATAACGGTATCACCCGCTCCGGATACATCAAAAACATCTTGCGCCATAGAAGCACGGTGAATACTTCCTTTGCAATTAATGCAAGTCAGTCCTTTTTCAGAACGAGTCACAAAAAGATTTTCTAAATGATATTTTTCTCTGATCTTTTCCCCTGCTTCTTCTATTTTTTCATCAAGGTTATCAACGTGTTTTCCCAAACAATCCGACAATTCTTTCATGTTCGGCGTCACTCCGTAGGCTCCGTCATACTTGCTCCAATCTGTCCCCTTCGGATCCGCTAAAACCGGAACTCCATATGCGGCAGCTGTTTTTATGACCTTTTGAGATAAATCATATGTAATCATTCCTTTACCGTAATCGGAAAGAACTATACTCCCTAATTTATTTTCTAAAAGTGCTTCCAGCCATGATAAAATTCTTTCTGTTTCCTCTTCCTGCAGAATCCTTTTCTCTTCATAATCAAGACGCATCATCTGCTGCCGGTCTCCAAGGATTCTGATTTTTGTCGTGGTGCGGTAATCGGAAGATACAAGAACTCCCGATTGATCGATCCCCGACTCCCGGAAAAGTTTTTCTAAATCTTTTCCATCGTTATCATTTCCCCGCAGTCCTGCCAAAAACACATGACAACCCAAAGAACTCAGATTTGCGGCTGTATTGGCTGCACCGCCGAGAACCTCTCTTTGCGATTTGATAAGATTAACAGGTACGGGAGCTTCCGGCGATATACGTTCTACCCTTCCCATTACATAGCGATCAAGCATAATGTCACCAATGACCGCTACTCTGATTTTCGTTATTTTTTCTCGTAAAAATCTTTCTCCGCTGTCTCTCATATCTTCACCTGTTATCCCAAAGAAATAAAATACTACATGAATTATATCATCTATCCCGCGTTGAAAAAAGAAAACCTGCCGGTTTACAGCCGTCAGGTTTTTATTCTGAGATTTGATAAATTTTTAAAGCATTTTCTCTCGTTTGCCTGATTACTTCATCTAAAGGAATTTTCTTTAATCGGGCAATCTCTTCTGCTACATAAATTACATTTCCCGGATCATTTCTTTTCCCTCTGTTAGGCGGCGGAGTCAAATAGGGACTGTCCGTTTCTATCAATATTTTTTCCAATGGCAGTTGTTCTGCCACCTGTTTCAATTTTGTACTTTTGGGAAACACAATCGGTCCGGCAAAGGAAATATAAAATCCTAATTTAATCAGCTCTTTAGCAAATTCCATGCTGCCGCTGAAACAGTGAATAATTCCTCTGAGTTTCTTGCTTCTATATTTTTGAAGAATCTGAAGCGTATCCCCGTGAGCCTCCCTGTCATGAATAATAATCGGCAAATCCAATTCGACAGCCAATTCAATCTGGCGCTGAAACCATTTTTTCTGTATTTCTTTTTCGCTGTGGAAATAGTAATAATCCAGCCCTATTTCTCCGATGGCTTTTATTTTCTCATTTCTACTCGTTAAATAAGCTATTCGGGATAGCACTTCTTCCGATGCAAAACGGCTCTCATGGGGGTGAATTCCCACTGCACCGTATAAATGAGGATAACGTTTGATCAAATCAACTGTTTGCAAGGAGGTTTCCAAATTTTCGGAAGGACAAACAACATAATCTACCTTTTGAAAAATTTGATCCAGCATTTCTTCTCTGTCTTCGTTAAAAGCCTTATCATAAACATGCGCATGGGTATCAAATAATCTCATTACTTTACCTTGCTGCCCGCCGGCATATCCACAAAGGGGACTATCAGTTTCCCATCCTTTGATGCTGCCAAAATCATTCCTTGCGACTCAATTCCCATAAGCTTTGTCGGTTTCAAATTAGCAACAAAAATAACATGTTTCCCAATCAGATCGGAAGACTCATAATATTCTGCTATGCCGCTGACAACACTTCTGGTTTCACTTCCCAGAGAAACGGTCATATGAATGAGTTTCTTTGATTTTTTTATCTTTTCCGCGGTCAAAATTTCTGCAACCCGCAAATCAGTTTTAAAGAAATCATCAATGGTTATTTCAGAAATATTCTCTTCCTTCTTTTCAGAATTGTTCCCCTCTTTTGGAGGAAGTTTCTCCTCCGGTTCAATACGGGGGAAAATGGGATCCCCTTTCTTTACTTTTGTCCCTTCAGGAAAACCGCCCCAGAGAAGATCTTTGTATCCGGCATTCTTGAAATCTGTCAGACCCAATTGATTCCAAATTTTTTCAGATGCAATCGGAATAACCGGTTCCGTCATAAGCGAAATAAACCGAAGTCCTTCACATAAGTGATATAAAACGGCATCCAATGCGGGGGCTTTGGATTCGTCTTTTGCCAAGGACCAAGGCATGGTGACATCGATGTATTTATTTAAAGACCGTACATAAGTCCACAGTGCTTTTAACGCATCATTGATTTTCCAGTTGTTCATCCCGGCACGAAAAACTGCCAATGTTTTTTCTCCGTTAACTTCTATCTCTTTCGACGCAATCTTCACCACTTCGTCGAAAGAAGCATCTCCTTTGGAAACCACTCCGTTTCTATACTTTTCTACCATAGACAGGCTGCGGTGGAGGAGATTCCCGAGATCATTGGACAGATCTGAATTGATACGGTTGATTAATCGTTCCCGACTGAAATTACCGTCTTGACCGAGCTGAATGTCATTTAATAAATAATACCGAATAGCATCGGAGCCGAATTCTTGTAAAAGCGGAATCGGATCTATCACATTCCCCTTCGATTTCGACATTTTTTCTCCATCTACAATAAGCCAGCCATGTCCGTAAATCTTTTTGGGCAATTCGATATCAAGGCTCATCAACATAATCGGCCAGATAATAGAATGAAAACGGACAATTTCCTTGCCGACCAAATGTACATCGGCCGGCCAAAATTTGTGGAATTTTTCCGGATCGTCAATAATTCCTGCTGCAGTAATATAATTCACCAATGCATCAAACCATACGTACACAACATGCTTTGTGTCAAAAGGAACCGGGATTCCCCAAGAAAAACTTGTGCGAGATACGCACAAATCTTCCAATCCGCTTTTTACGAATTGAATCATTTCATTTCTGCGAGACTCCGGTTGAATGAAATCCGGATTTTCTTCAACAAATTTCATCCATCGATCGGCATACTTGGACATTTTAAAGAAATAAGCATCTTCGCTTATTCTTTTCAGGGGACGTCCGCAGTCGGGGCAAACATGTTCCTTGGTCAGTTTATTTTCAGGCCAGAATGTTTCGTCAGGAATGCAATACCAGCCTTCATATTTCCCAAGATAAATATCCCCCTTGTCATAAGCACGTTGGAAAAGCATTTGCACAACTTTCCTGTGTCTGTCTTCTGTTGTACGGATAAAATCATCATTCGTAATATTTAATTCTTTCCAAAGTTTTTTGAAAAGTGCAACGATATTATCAACATACTCGATCGGAGCTACACCGGCTTCTTCTGCCTTCTCCTCAATTTTCTGACCATGTTCATCAGACCCCGTCAAGAAAAACACATCATAGCCGTCCAATCTTTTGAAGCGGGCTACGGTATCTGCAATAGATGTGCAATATGTATGACCAATATGAAGTTTCGCACTCGGGTAATAAATCGGTGTTGTAATATAATATTTCGGTTTATCTGTCATAATAACCACCCCTTGTTATTTTTGGTTGATTCATACATTTATCTGCCAAAATGTATCATCGATCATTGTTATAATAAATCAATCCTCTTCTTTTTCTCTTAAAAGATATTGATAAACATCTCTGCGAGATAAATGATGGGAAAAGGCAATTTGCCTCGCCGCTTCTTTTAAAGGCATCGTTTCTGCCAACTTTAATGCTTCCTCATTCCAATTCACGGTACTTTCTTCTTTATCTGTGAAATTCTCATCCCTGCCTTCTAATAAAATAACATATTCTCCTCTGGGAGATCTGTCCTCTACCTCTTTCAAAAGATCTTCCAATCGATTTCTTTCAAAAGTTTCGAATTTTTTAGTTAATTCTCTGGCAAGAACGGCTTTTCTGTTTCCTAAGTGTTCTAATAATATATGCAATGACTCTTTTAATCTGTGCGGTGCTTCATAAAAAATAAGCGTCATCGGCAAATGACTTATATCTGTTAATAATTTCTTTTTCTTCGCCGTATTTTTAGGTAAAAAACCGATGAAGAGAAATTGTTTGGCATCCAAACCGGAAGCTATCAGAGCCGTTAATGCTGCATTAGGTCCCGGTAGCGGAATGACTTTTATTCCTGCTTCAAGGGCAGCCTTTACTAAGTCGGCGCCGGGATCCGAAATGACGGGCATCCCCGCATCACTGCATTGCGCTACAGATTTTCCTTCCCGCAGCGCTTCTATTAATTTAGGACCGGATTGTTCTTTATTATGTTCATGATAGGACACAACTTTTCCGGAAATATCGAAATGTTCTAACAAAATTCGAGTATGTCGTGTATCTTCTGCTGCAATAATATCTGCCTCGCGCAATACGGAAACCGCCCGCTCCGTCATATCCGACAGATTTCCTATCGGTGTCGGCACCAAATACAAAGCTCCGGATTCTATTTCATTCATTTGATTCCTTTCCGTATATATCAAGAATTTCATTCGTATAGGAACCGTCGGAATTATGAATAAACAGCGGATTTTCCACTATCAATTCAGGATTTCCTCCATACTTCCATTCCATAAGAACTCTGACTGCCACCTTGCCTGATTTTGTATATACAGGCCGAACTCTCTTTGGTTCCATATTATATTTTCTGCCCAAAGCGATCAGATCCGCCATCCGATCTGCCCGATGAACCATTGTCAGGCGGCCTCCGTATTTCAGAAGATAACGAGAGGTATGGAATACTTCTTCCAAAGTTGCATTGACCTCATAGCTGGCGGAAGCTACATCTTCGTTTCTGCTCATTCTGCCGCTTCCCACCGACCTGTATGGCGGATTTACCACAACAGACGTAAACCGGCCGGACGGATATAGTTCCTGTGCTTTTCTGTAATCAATCTCTACAACTTGAATCTTATCAGTTTTATGATTATTCATTACATTTCTTCTTGCCAAGTCTGCCATAACGGGATTCACTTCAAAGGCAACTATTTCATTTCCTCCGAGAGATGACAGCAAAAGTGAGATAACCCCTGTCCCCGTACCCAAATCAGCGATTCGATCATTCTTTTTTATAGTAACATAGTGGGCCAATAAAACTGAATCCAAAGAAAAACAAAATTGATCCGGTCTTTGGATGATTTTCATTCCGTCTCGAACCAGATCATCCAGCCGTTCTCCTTCATGCAAAATCCAATCAGTCATTTTCCGCCTGTTCTACCGAATCCCAGGGCATCGTCTTTGTTTGTCCGCCCTCTAGTTGTACTCTTACACTATGCTTTTGTGAATTGACATATACGATTTGTCCTTCTCCTTCATCAGAAATAACTTTCATTCCGACTTGAAGCATTTTTTTCATATCTTGCATACAAGGACAATTCTTTTTGCGCAGATTATTTTCACCATACTGATCATTTTCATAACGAAGACAGCACATTAATCGGCCGCAAACACCGGAAATTTTTGTCGGATTTAATGATAATCCCTGATTCTTTGCCATTTTAATGGATACCGGTGCAAATTCATCAAGATAAGTGGCACAGCACAAAGTCCTGCCGCAAGGACCGATACCGTTGATTTGTTTTGCTTTGTCTCTGACACCGACTTGGCGTAACTCGATTCTTACATGAAAAACAGCGGCCAATTCTTTTACCAATTCGCGAAAATCAACTCTCCCATCTGCAGTGAAGAAGAAAACGATTTTACTCCTGTCAAAAGTATACTCTGCTCGCAGGAGCTGCATCGGAACTTTAAATTTTTCAATTTTTGTTAAACAAATATCATAGGCGGCTGCTTCTCTTTCTCGATTTCGTTCCACCTGTATTCTGTCTTTTTCAGTCGCTTTTCTTATAACCGGTTTGATAGCCCCGATTTCTTCCGTTTCCATTATTTCTGCAGGAAGTGTCACAATATAACCGTATTCCATGCCTCTTGCAGTTTCTACGATTACACCGTCGTTAAGATTTAAATCGAGATGATTTGGAGAAAAATAATAGATTTTACCAGCTTTTTTAAAACGAACACCTACCACCTGTTCCATTATATGCCTCTCTGTATATATTGTAATTTGATTAAAATCATATCCCATGTATTCTTTGTAGAAATATATCTGCGGGCGCCGAGTTCCGCTTTTTGTAATACTTGTATGGCCTTTTCTGCAGCATCGCCTTTCCAGTAGGGAGCTGCCTTTCTTTCTCTTTCCGATACCTGTTTGCATCTTTCCATAGAAAGTTCCGGCATCTCAGAAATAACCAATAAATCACGGCCGACTAAAATAATCCATCGAAGCAAACGAAGGAATTTTTTCCTGTCTTTGACATCCCATGATGACAATGTAGCAAAAGGAGTCTTATCCCATATAAAAGTTTCCCAGAAACTCATGGCTTTATCCGGCTGTGCATCTCCGGATTCACTGCATATTTCCAAAGTAATTCCGGGATTTCCTTCCGAGAGCTGATACGCTGTTTCCTCGTCCAAAGTTTTCGTGAA
>ERZ506960.486-NODE-486-length-12302-cov-5.0445_pt1 | contig 12302 bp, 7 predicted proteins | sample MGYA00513170_ERZ506960 | MGnify/ENA metagenome assembly ERZ506960
GTTACAGATCCGATGACGCAAAGAAGTATGAAAAACGGCATATATAATTTTGATTCCGTTTCTGCAAACTTGGCTGTTTTGACGGAGCAGGGAATCCGAATTGCCGATCAGATAGAGGGCGTTACGTCCCAGATGAATTCCATGCTCTACCAATTGAACGGAGATGGAAAGACCGTTGAAAATGCCAGAAAAATTATGGAAAATTTAGCGACGGCCTCCGAAAATGCCAGAGCCATCTCGGGAGATGCCCGCAATGTATCGGATCGTTTGAACAATATAGTAAACGGAGAGAATTTGTCTATTTCCGGAGAATTGTTATATAATACTAAAAACGATGAATTTTCTCCCAATGTATCTCTTCGGATCGGAGGAGATTCATTTGCATTATTCGGGATAGAATCATTTACGGAAGATCCCTTATATAATGTACAATTTGGAAAAAAACGAGGAGATTTTGAATTCCGCGGAGGCGTTATTCGAAATAAGTTCGGAATAGGTACTTCTTATGTTTCCGATAAATGGCGATTTGATGCCGACTTGTACAATCCGAATGATTTGGCAATGAGGCTGAGAGGGGCTTATGAAATATATCCGAATCTTTATGCAGTAGGGCAGTCTATATTTCCCCACAGTCGGCGCGGCGGCGGTGAATATGTGGGACTTGGATATACTTATTGATCGATAATCTCAGAAGGGATGAAAAGATAATGAACAGAAGAAAAAAAATGATGCTGACCCTGTCTTTGTTAACGGTATTTTCATTAGGGACTGCTACAGTACAGGCAAGAGAAAAACTTCATTTTACAACAGATCCGAAATTGACGGAAAAAGCAGTTGAAGCACAAATGAAGCAAACGAATAATGAACGGACCGTTAATTTTGATAATATGCTCCTGCAAAAAAATTTGGGTACAATGATTTCCGAAATAAAAGAATCGCAACCGGCACAAACCTTGGACATTGATTTGAAGGGTGCTGTGGCAACGGCGATCCAAAATAACAGGGATATCCGTCTTTCCGAATTATCTTTGGAAGAGGCGGAAGCTGCCGTCAGTCAGGCGGCTGCAGGAAAAAATCCCTCATTGGGATACAGTTGGAGAAGAAATCAGATTAAAGCTTCAAGCACAGCTGCCGTTAATGCAGGGACCAATCACGGCTATGTTCAGGGACTGAATTTAACTTGGCCGATTTGGACCGGCGGGGCTGTAGAAGGTGCTATTGATGCGGCAAGATATGCCGAAGATATAGCTCATATCAATGTCTATCAGACAGAAGCGGCTACAAAGCTGGCCGCAGCCAAAGCTTATTATCAATACTTGGAAATGACAAATTTGGCAGAAATTGCCGATGAATCCGTCAAAAACTTAGACGGGCATATGACAAATGTTCAGCAGCAGTACAATGCCGGTATCGTAGCAAAGCTCGATGTGCTGTCCTCCAATGTTTCGTTGGCTAATGCGAAACAGAGCAGTATATCCGCACAAAATAATCGAGACATTGCGGAAGCCAATCTGAATAATATTATGCGTCTTCCTTTACAAACTAAATTAAATCCTTCGGATAGAAATTTCCCGGAGCCTGCGTTTGATATTACTATGGAACAGGCCATAGCTATGGGACATAAATATCGTTGGGAATTGATTAAGGCTGATTATAATGTTCGTATCGCCAAAGAACAGGTGAGAATTGCAAAAGCCGGATATATGCCGACAGTTGCAGTCGGCGGCGGATATGAGTGGGGAACGGCCGGGTTCAGTGGTTTTGAAAAGGATGACTGGACTGTTTACGGAACAGTGAGCTGGAATTTATGGGATGGCGGAGTTACGGATGCCAAAATTAAGAGTGCTAATGCCGGCTTGAAATCGGCAGAAGAATTGCTGCTTCAAACCAGAGAAACCATTGAACTTGAAATCCGTCAGGATTATCTCAATGTTCTTTCGGCCAAAGAACAAATCAGGGCTGCCGAAGCATCGGTGGAACAGGCAGAAGAGGCTTATAAGATTGCTACAGTAAGATACCGTTCGGGAGTAGGAATCAACTTGGATGTTCTTGATGCCCAATTGGCGTTGAATCAAGCCAGAACGAATTATATAACTGCTTTGTATAACTATAATATCGGTCTTGCTACTCTTGAAAATGCTATGGGAATTCCTGCGGTTATGCACCCGGAATTTACCGGCAATTAGTCTATTTACTTTTCATAAAACGGCGGTAATACACATTGAATTCAAAAATTAAATGGTGGTTAAATGGGATCGGTGCAATTATTTTAGTGATAATTGCCGTGCTTTATCTCATTATACGTCCAATTGCAGTGCAAAATCTGGAACCGGTCATTATACAGGCGGCGGAAGAAAAAATCAACGGAAAGTTATCATGGCGGATGATGGATTTGGATCCGAAATATAACCTTTCTTTTGATTATTTATCCTTAAAAGATGAAAATGACAGGGATGTTTTAAAGTCCTCCAATATAACTGTCGATTGGTCGGCATCAGCGTTGTGGGATTACTATATGAATAACGGTGCTCTTTTGAACGTTGTAAGAAGTATCACCATAGAAGAGCCGGAAATATGGATTCAAGAAAAGCCGAACGGAGAATGGAATATTCAGAATATCATCAGAGATAATACAGAAGAGACAAAGGGAGAGTTTAAAGGGAATGTTCTGATCGACAAGGGAAAGGCTACAATAAATCTTCTTTCCGGAGAAACTTATGAATTTGATAAATTATCAGGAGATTTCCGGTGGCAGGAAGATAAAAAAATCAAGGGTCGGTTTAACGGTACATTTTTAGATAACGGATTTGACGGAACCTTGCTTTATACGGATGAAAATAATTTAGAGGGAGAAATAAAGGCAGAATCTATCGATCTTAAATCTTTGAAGCCGCTTATTCAAAAGATGCCCGATACATGGCATCTTTCGGATGTTAAATCCGGCTCCGGAGAAGTGACGAGCGCCAAAGTTTGGAGAAGTGATGGTGTCCTGTCTTATCATATAGAGGGCCGTCTGAAACAGACCGCATTGAGCTATGAAAACTATGCTCTTACGGATGGGACGGCTTTTTTTGATATTTACAATAAAAATATAGCCGTTAAAAACTTTTCGGGTAAAATTAACGGACAATCGATTGACGGAAATATTGAAATTGATATGAGTGAAACAGATCCCGCTTTGATGGGAGAAGTGAAACTTCATCATGTGACCGCAGAGAAAGTATTGCCGGATGCAGGTGTTACAGGTGAAATTGATGGTACTGCCCGGATAGGAGGGACAGTTTCCAATCTGCTGATTAACGGCGCTTTCTCCGTGAAAGACGGAAACTATAATAATTTTCAAGTGAAAGACGGAAAGTTTCTTTTATCTTATGAGGGTAATGATGTATACATACACTCTCTTGAAGCCCATGCGGGAGGAGGATTTATCTCGGGACAGGGCCGGTACAATATGGAAAACGGAGAGTTTAATATAGCGGCGGAGGTAGAAGATTTCGCTTTGGAGCAAGTACCGACAAGTGATCAAATGATGGGATTGATCACCGGTACCATTGTGGCGCAAGGAAGGTATTCAAATGACGGTCTTTCTCTTACGCAGGCGTCTATAGAAGGCAAGGGAGAGAATATTTTATATAATGACAATGCTGCCGGAATTATTTCGGGAACGGCTCAATATGATAATGAAGGATGGACTGCTGTTTTTGCGGCTGATGCCGTGAGTGCTGCAGGAATTCAGGCAAATTCCATGGCGGGAAAGGTCAATGGAAACAGTCATGGTTATGACATTTCTTATTTAAACGGGAAAATAGGAGACGGAGTTGTTTCTTTGAAGGGAACTTATGGAGAAGAGTTCATTGATCTGGTTGTAAACGCTGTTGATATTGATATCTCTCAATTATCCGAACCGGCAGGGATTGATATGTCCGGTACGGCCTCTTTGGATCTCTCGATAACCGGGACAGCAGAAAATCCTGCTGCCCGCGGTACCATATTTGCCCGAAACGGATACTTCGGACCTGTTGATTTTGATACGGCGGAAGGAAAATTTAATTATGCGGATCAATCGGTATCATTAGATTCCGTCACCATAAAAAAAGATGACGGAACTCATGTGATAAACGGGTTCGTAGCCATGAACAAGGAACATGATCTTGATTTGAATATAAAGAGTGAAAAAATCAGGATTGAAAATCTGCTTGCGATGGGTAATTTATCTTATCCCGTTACCGGATGGATAGAAAATACATTACATGTTAAAGGAAATCTGAATACACCGGAAGTAACGGGAGACTTTTTGGCATGGGACGGATCTGTCTCGGGGCAGCTTTTCCAAAGTGCTTCAGGGAGATATATGTTAGGAAAAGATCGCATTGTGATCAAAGACGGACTTGTTTACATCTATGACGGTGTAGCGTCGGTAGAGGGAACTGTCGATAATAATAATTTAGACTTTGATGTGCTGTTGGCCGATATTGAAATAGATCGTCTGTTATCTGATAAAGGAATTCACGGGAAAGCAACTTTAAAAGGACATGTATCCGGCACTGTTGATGATCCGATATTTCAAGGTTCTGCCCAGAGCAGAGAAATTTCCGTTGCAGACGGACAAATATGGATGCTGTCTACAGGTATTGATTATAGAAATCATGTATTGTCTGTTTCTGACGGAAGTTTTCAGCAGGGGGACGGCACTTTTACATGGAAGGGGTTATATAATAATCAATCCGGAATATTGTCCGGAAATCTGGAATTTAAAAATTGGGATATAAATGAAATAGTTAAGTTGTTCGGGCTGCCTGTACATAATGTAGGCGGAGTTGTACGGGGGGATATGACAATCAAGGGAACATTGGACAATCCTGATGTGTCATTCAGAGCAAAAATAAATGGCGGACACTTGGCAGATACTTCGATAGGAGAAGGCGATATCGATTTTTCTTATGCAGGTAAAGCACTTTCTATCCGCAAATTATATATCCCCGTAGGAAAAGGTATTTTAGCTGCACAAGGCGGAATGTCCGTTAATGGTGATTTAGATTTGCAAGTAGCAGCAAATGATATGGATATCTCATGGATTCCTCAAGTCATGGGAGACGGCAGCGTCTATCTCGGCGGTAATTTAACGGCGGCGGCACATTTGCTCGGAACGAAAGAGAATCCTCAGATCGATTTTTCCGTAGGAATAGAGAATCCGAAATATAATGACTATTCATTTGATTCCCTTTCTTTTATGGGAGTGACGGAAAATGATACCATACATATTTCCCAAGCACTTGTACGAAAAGAGCCGTATAAAGTAAGTGCCAAGGGTTATATGCCCGTCAGCATGCTGACTCGTAATGACATAGGAAATTCCTCGCCGCTGAACTTGGAAATTAACTTAGATAATGCAGATTTAAATGCATTGACACTGTTCTTTAAACCGATAAATTCCGCCAAAGGGCTGATAGAAGGTCAGATCAAAGTGTCCGGAGACTGGAAAGATCCGGAAATATACGGTCATGTTGGGGTGAAAAACAGTCAAATGACAGTGGCCACATTGAGTGATCCGATTATGCCCGTTGACGGAGATATCTCATTTAACGGACACAGTGCAACAGTCAAGGGTAAGGCAATTTTTGGTAAGGGCGAAGCTTCTGTTGACGGTGCCGTCAATTGGAATAATTCCGTTATAACAGGATACACAGGAGAAGCCCATATCCACAATCCGAATATCAACTCAACTTATTATAAAGGAGCACTTGATGCCGATTTCACTCTCGGTGAAATCATGGGAATGCCCGGCTTTGAAGGAACCATGCATATTCACGACGCGACAGTCGATATTCCTCTTGACCTGTTATCGGACGAAGAAACCGGTATGATTCCCGCAGCGATGAAGATGGAGATTATTTTGGGAGATAATGTAAGGCTTTATAACAGGTCCCTTTACGATATCTGGCTCAGAGGAAATATAGATGCAACAGGACCTGTTTTAAGTCCTGCGGTAAGCGGAAAAGTCAATGTAGAAAAAGGAACTGTCAAAGTTAATATGACAGAGTTTAAGATTGATTCGGGGAGTGCTGTTTGGGGCGGAGAAGAAGGAGGTATTTTACCTACCATTCGTGTACGGGCATCTGCTAAAGTCAGTGATTATAATATTTGGGCTGAATTGGACGGTGTTCCCGGAAACATGACTACCGTATTCAGAAGCGAACCGTATTTGAATGATTCACAAATTTTGATGTTGCTTACCCTTCATTCCAATCCTAACGGTGAAAATCAAGGAGCTATGGAAGGGGCCTTATTTAATGCCGGCTTGACACTGGTGTTCGGAAACGGAGTTCAAGATTTCTTTCAAGATACCATCGGACTTGATTTGATCAGTATTACCTCCAGTTTAACCGACTATTATGACAGTGATTCTTCAAATAATAATTATTATTATATAAAAATCGGTAAGTATTTATTCAACGATTTCATGCTCACTGCGACGACCGGAGTTAATAATAAGCAACAAAGTGTGGGGTTCCACTATGATATAAATTCGCATATAGGGCTCTCTGCATGGTATAATAACGAACATAATAGTTATATCGGGACAGATTGGAAGTTTAGATTTTAGGAGATACTTATGCTGTCAGATTACATACAATCCTTGCCGAAAGAAGGGAAACTTTCACGGGAAGAGGAAAATCGTTTATGGATCGAATATAAACAAAAAAATAAAATAGAGGCCAGGCAGGAGATAATTGAACATTATCAACTTTTAGTGTTCCGCGAAGCCATAAAATACCGGAAGCAGGAGACGGTTACTCTTGATTTGATACAGGAAGGAACCGTGGGTTTGATGGAAGCTGTTGAGAAATTTGATCCCTCTCAAGGCGTGGCTTTCTCTTTATATGCCGTACATCGCATTCGTGGCCGAATTCTTGATTTTCTAAAGAAAAGTCAGTCCGATATATTATTGGGGGAAGATCAGGAAGAGCAATTGTACTCACTGGAAGTATCTCCCGATACCGCTTTTGAGACGGCAGACAGAAATTCGCTGAATTCGGCTGTGTCAATCGCCATTAACCGATTGCCGGAAAAAGAACAGGATGTTATTCGCAGCGTATATTTGGATGAAAAGACTGCTGCGGAAACAGCAAGTGATTTATCGGTAAGTACTGCCTATGTGTATCGATTGGAAAAACGAGGAATACGTCGCTTAAGAGGCATGTTATCCAGGCTTATGCATGATAGGAAATAGTTGTTTTATATTAATTTATGCAGATTCTTTCAGAAAGAAGGAGAGAATGAGAGAATCTTGACAATTTGCATGAATATTTGTCATTCGAGAATAAATAAAAATATAAGATTATATATTAATCAACGAAAGGAGGGAAATTATGGTTGGCGATAAGCTAAGACGTGTTAAATCCGTTAAAAAATGGCTGGATAAAGCGGAACAATCCTATTCAAGTGATAAAGAGATATCCGGAGAAATTAATCTTATCATGGCACAAGCGGAGATGCAGCGATTAAAAGAAGTGCATCCTTACAGAAATGTAAAAAAATGGGGTATTCGCTGTTGTTCTTTCCTGGCCGCTGTTTTGATTTTGTTTGGTGTCAATACGTTTTCAGACTTTGTAAAGCCGAATACTCCCGCCGTAATTCCCGGAAATGGTCAAGTTGCAAAGGGAAAAGCAGTTGCATTGAAAGAAACTGATAATCTAAAAATAATTAATGAAATAAAAGAAACACCACAAAAGGTTGAGGTTGTGGAAATGTCAGAGCAGGTCAAGCCGGTTATTATTGAACCTGCATCGATATCTGCAGCCAATTCATCGGTGCCGCCAACAATTTCGACTCCGGTGATGTCTCAACAAGAAATTCAAAGCGTTGTGGGAGAGGCGGGACGGACGTTGCGTGGCCGGTCCTGATTATCTGATATAAAAAAATAAAAAATAGGGAGGATTATATGGCAACACTAAAACAAAAAAAGATTCTGCTGGCATCAGCTATCTTGATTTCTCTTTCGGGAGTCAATATATGGGCGGCAGAACCTCCGGAAATAGCAGGAAACGAGAACGGAATGTCTCAGAGTTCCATGGTAAATGTGAAAAGCGGACAAATTGTAAATTCTGCTGAGGCTATGGGTGAAGAAGCAAGCCCTGTTGTTGCAGTGGAGCCATCTCGTCAAACGGTGGCTGTCGGAGATGCCTCTTTGTATCTCTCGGCAGAAGATGATGCCGCCATTTCCGCACAAGAGGGAAAGACCATAACAAATGTAGATTTTAAAGGCGTTCCGGAAGAAGTGAAACCCAAACTGTTTCCGTTGATTCAAAGTAAAGCAGGCACTGTGGTTTCTGTCGGAGGGATCAGAAATGATGTGGCATCCTTGGGAAGTACCGGTGTATTTTCTCAAATTTCTCCCGATTTCAACCCTGTTCCGGAAGGAGTAAAACTGGACTATAAGCTTATTCCCAATCCGGTGATACATCGGGTGGAATTTACGGGGAATACGATATTTACAGATGAATATCTGAGAAATATTATGAATATTCCTCAGGACAGCGTATTAAATTTTGTTTTGGTGAATGAAAAAATTCGTCAAATAGAAAATCTTTATTTGCAGCAAGGCTATATTTTGGTATCCGTACCGAATGTAAATGTGACACCGGACGGCACTTTGAATATCGATATTTCAGAAGGCCATATTGAAGATATTATGCTGGTCGGCAATGAAAAAACGAAAGACAAGGTTATTCTTCGTGAATTGAGATTTAAGAAGGGACAACCTTTCAATAAGTTCTTGGCAAGCCGAAGTATGGAACGTCTGTATAATCTCGGATATTTTGAAGATGTCAATATGAAACTGTTACCGGGGAAAGATAATGATCATAATGTAATCGTAGAAATTGATGTTATTGAACAGAAAACGGGGATTGTAACAATCGGTGCCGGCTATTCCGAGTCTGACGGCATGGTCGGTATTTTGGAATTAGGAGATACAAACTTCCGAGGAACCGGAGACAAAGTCAATGTTCATTGGGAATTTGGCGGAGCCGGAAATGGAAGAAACTATCAACTTTCTTATACAAGACCGTGGATTAATTCCAACGGGGATTCTTTGGGGGTTTCCATTTTCAATCGTATTTATGAATATGATGACTATAATGCGGATGGAGATACCGTTGCAGAATATGATAAGAGAAGAAAAGGGTGGAACCTTACCTGGGGACGTGTAACTGATGAATATCGGACCAATTACCTGAATTTTGAATCTGTAAAGGAATCTTATGATGATGAAGACGGATTCCAGCCGGGAAGCGTCATGACCAAATATATGAAGGAGAAGGAAAATCTGGATGCCGATCAATATGCACAATCCGCATGGTATAAAGCGATCATGAACAATTTCGGCAGAACAAACAGTTTGACCTTTACCCATGTATTTGATAATCGAGATAACTACTTCAATGCAAGCCGCGGAAGAAGATTGTCTTATTCTCTCCAGTGGGGCGGACATGGCCTTGGCGGAGATTATGATTTCTATAAAGTAACTGCAGAAGGGCGTTTCTATAAAGCACTCGGAAACGGTCATATTTTAGCACTTCGCGTTATGGGCGGCTATATTGACGGTGATGTTTCTTATGGAAATCTTTTCGACCTTGGCGGATCCAATACACTTCGCGGATATGAAGATGACCAATTCAAAGGCACCAAGATGTATGCGGCTACATTGGAATATCGTTTCCCCATTGCAAAGAAAGTTCAGGGAGTCGTGTTTACTGATGTAGGTTCCACATGGGATATCGATTCGGGAAAAATTCCTTGGTACAATGATGATGATTCCATCAATTTCTCGGCAGGAGTCGGTATCAGATTACAAACACCAATCGGACCTATTCGTCTTGACTATGGCCATGGGGACCGTAATAAGTTCCATTTCAGCTTTGGTACTCAATTCTAAGTCAAAGGATAAGGAGGGAACCGTGAATCCTTCTTTATGGAGAACAATAATCATGCGGGCGGGGATAGTCCTGCTCGCATGCTTTACCTTTGTTCCGTTTTACATAGAAGCGTCTCCTGTCGAGACTGTAGAAGTCGCCGTATCTTCTACTACGGGAGACATGCCCGGATCCATGGAGGAACGTGTTAAAGCAAGTATTTCTTCTATAGGGAACAATGTTTTCGTAGGCAAAGAAGAAAATATTTTCCGGTTGAACAGTGAACAATATAATAAAGTTTTAGGAGACATTATTAATCGTGTCGTTATCGGGTATATGGTCAATAATTTGCAAGTTGATTATGGTACTCATACGATAATATCCGTACAGTTACAACCGGTGGGAAAAATTATTCGAACGGTGGAAACAAGGATTGATTATGGAAATCTCACGACCGAAGCTGCAAACTATGTGAAAAAAGACGCAGCAGCCATTCCGGAACTGATGTCGGAATTACTGACCGGACTTCCTGTTGATTCAGTCGGCTGGGCGGAAAGCGTTTCTCAATCGGCAGGCAGAGATCTGGTTGCCAGAGTTTTGCCGGAATTTGATGCTAAGTTTGAAGTGGAGTCCGGAGAAAATACTAAGGTACATATTTTCCTGATACCGAAAGGCGAAATAGTTCGTACGGGACAACTGAGTTTTCATAAAACAACAGTTCCGCAAATTCTTTTGCTGAGAGCCGCTACCAAAACAGAGTCAGCGATGAAAAGCTTGGAAGGGCTTCCGATTAATTTTGTATCCCGCCATAGAGAAGATATTTCTTCTCAGATGAGAGAAATGCTTCTTAAAGATTCTTTTATAAAAAAATATGAAATTGAAGTGACTGCAGATTTAATACCGGGCAAGACTTCTATATTAAAAGTAGATGCTTTGACGGATCATTGGATCATTAAAACGGAAGCATGGCTGGATGCAGGGAGGGAAGGAAATAAAAACTATGCCTTCCATGGCATGCTGGGACATTATATCGGTACCAATGATATTGTTTTCGGAGAAGTTCGTCTATATCCGGGGCCTATGGATTGGAATGTTTACGGCGGATTCAGTCACAGATTCGGAAATACTTTGGAAACCGGATATAAGTATGATTTTGTAGAAAGCAGCAATCATATATTCAGTACGGTCTTCATTAATGAAAGAATGGCTCTTAGATATGACCGGGACTTTGCTAAACGGGAAAATGAATATGGACTTTCTTATAAAGTTCATAATTACATGACCGTTGAATATGTGTATAATAATGAAGAAGGCGGTTGGCTGAGACTGATTGCCAATTTATAAAAGGAGTGATGATTGTCATGATGACAGCTCTTGGAAACAAGAAGAATGTAAAAATTTTTTCCTTTGCTCTGGCAGGAATTTTCATTGCCTCTGTAGCAGGTATGGCAGTAGTATCTATGGGAGATGTGGCCAATGCGGCACCCACCTCGGATATCGGCGTGGTAGATCAGCGGCAGGTGATTTCTAATAACGGCACCTTGGCATTGGATTATCAGCAAAAACTCAAGTCTTTGGCAGATGAAATGCAGAAAGATTTCGATGCAAAAGCTGCCGGTATGAGTGATGAGGAAAAAGAAAAACTTTTTGCGGATATGCAGCAGCAATTTAATCAGAAACGTACGGCCGTAGAGAAAGAAATGGAAGATCAGGTCACCGGCGCCGTTAAATCAGTGGCTTCGAAAAGGGGATTGTCTTTAGTTGTCGATAAAGCGGCCGTGATATACGGTGGCACGGATATTACAAAGGATGTGAGTGATTCTTTGGCACAAACCGTGTCCAAGACTGCTTCTGCGCAGAACGATGCGACGGCCGATACCAAGTCAGAAAATAAATAAGTGATATTGCCATGAAAATGAGAAATTGTTTTGCAGTGATTTTATTTTTTGTTTTGATTGCCGGAAGCATGTCTTTGGTCGGCTGCGGAACAAAAAAAGAGGAACCCTCTCAGGCCATAGAGCAATATGGTGTGGCCGATTTGGAAATTCTCGTGAAATCACATCCTCTATACAGCGAATATTTCAAAAAAGAAACAGAATATAATCATTTACTTGAAAGATATAAGAATGAGAGAAATAAGCTCATTCAGATTGCATCTATGCAGGCAAAGCTGGCAGCTGCAACAGAGGAAACAGCACTTCGTTCTGCCGCAGAAAATGAACTTAAACTTCGCGTTAAAGAAAAAGAAGATGAAATCAATAAAAAGTTATATAAGTTATATTCAGAAATAGAGGCAAAGCATAATCGCGGAACAGAAAATTATAATTTAGAAAATTTATCTCCGGAAGCCAGAGCTCATATGGCAAATCTTCAGATGAAATTGACAGT
>ERZ506960.506-NODE-506-length-11753-cov-5.07796_pt1 | contig 11753 bp, 7 predicted proteins | sample MGYA00513170_ERZ506960 | MGnify/ENA metagenome assembly ERZ506960
AGAATTTATTTTCTTTTAAATTTTTCATCAAATCTGCCGTTTCTTCTGAAGAACCGAGCATGTAATACAGAAACCGTTCAAAATTAGAGGATATCAAAATATCCATCGATGGTGATTCAGTCAAATGAAATTCCCTGCGAATATCGTATATTCCCGTCTCAAAAAAATCCGCCAGCACTTTATTTTCATTAGATGCACAAATCAGTTGCCCGATGGGAGTTCCTATCTTTTTTGCCATATATGCTGCTAAAATATTCCCGAAATTTCCTGTAGGAACGACAATATTAAAGCTTTCTTCTCTTCCGATACTTCCCGATTTTATCAAGCGCGCCCAAATCCATACATAATAAACGATTTGAGGCAAAAGCCTGCCGATATTAATAGAATTCGCACTGGAAAAAAGAATGCCTCTGCTTTCCGCTTCTTTTCTCAGATCGCTGTTGAAAATCTCTTTCACCGTGCTTTGAGCATCATCAAAATTCCCTTCAATCCCGAGAACTCTCATATTATTACCGGACTGTTTCTGCATCTGATCTTTCTGAAGCGGACTGACTCCGTGAGAGGGATAAAAGACCATGATATCGATCCCGGGAATATCACGAAAACCTTCCAGTGCCGCCTTCCCCGTATCTCCCGATGTAGCGGTAAGAATTAATATTTTCCTGTCTTTTTCTCTGTTTTTTTGTGCCCATGATAATAAATGGGGAAATAAAGAAAGTGCCAAATCTTTAAAGGCACATGTTCTCCCATGAAACATTTCCGCCACGGAAAATGCTTCACTCATTGTTTTCACGGGAACGATTTCATCAGTTTCAAATGTCCCTGTATAAGCAGCTTCTGTAAGTTTTGATAATTCCTTCTCCGGTATATCAGGCAGAAACGGTTTTAAAATAAAAACAGCCAGTTCTTTATAGGTCAGTCCTTTTATTTCATCATAATTTACAAACGGATGGGGTAATTCCTCCGGAAGATACAATCCTCCGTCCTTTGCCAATCCGCGCAAAAGCGCTTCGCCAGCACTTACCGTCTCGTCGCTTCTGGTACTTATATATTTCATGGGACACCTCCATAATCAACAGAGTATTCCTTTTTCGATTGATGTATTATTTTACCATAGAAACACGTAATAAACCAAAAAATCTCAAAGCATCACACTTTGAGATTTAAAATATAAATCCGAACTTCCCTTCCCGAAAATCATCAGAAGGTTGATTGTTCGAACAGGCACTTTCTGGTGGATCATCAGGGGTTCGAACCCCGGACACCCTGATTAAGAGTCAGGTGCTCTGCCAACTGAGCTAATGATCCGTTCAACGAAAAACATTATATCATCGTGAATATGTATTGTCAAACACTTTTTCCGGTCTCCGTTATCCCTATATTTTCAGCTGTTCAACGGAATATGAAAGCGATCTCTTCATTTTAAAATTATTGATCTTTTTGAACCCCTCGATGTATTAGTTCCTGTCAATTTTAAGTTAAATAATTGCATCACGCTTATATAATTGAGTATTTATATAATTGAGTATAGAGAAGCAATGTGCTATAATATTTTTCGTTAGGCGCCTATAGCTCAGGGGATAGAGCACCAGTCTCCGGAACTGGGAGCGAGAGTTCGAATCTCTCTAGGCGCTCCAATTTTTACTGTAAAGAAGGTAATCGATAATATATCGGTTACCTTTTTTTATGAAACAAATTAATCCAAAATAAACTTCTCAAACACATAGTTCCCCAACGCAGTCCCTTTATACGTCATGAAAAGCCTTTCTTCTGTTTCTATAAGCAACTTTTCTTTTATCAGTTTCTCTATGACCTCATCATATATATCATGAATATTTTTTCCATATCGCTTTTGAAAAGCCGCTTTATCTATCCCCGATTTCATTCGTAAACCGAGAAAACAAAATTCTTCCATTTCTTCCTCTTGGGACAAAACGATCGTTTTACTCGGACCCCTTTGATCTGCAATCATTTCTTTTTCGTAAAGCCGTACCCCCGGGAGATTCTCTATTCTTTTCATGCCTATCCGTGAACATGCTGCAGGACCCATGCCCAAATAGTCGTTCAATGTCCAATATTTGTAGTTATGTTTTGACTCATAGCCTTTTCTTGCAAAGCCGGATATTTCATATCTCTCAAATCCATAATGGGGTAATATGCGGCACATATCCTGATACATGGTCCAACTTTCGTTTTCATCAGGCCTTTGCAACATCCCTTTCTCCGCTAATTGCCAAAATAAAGTTCCTTCTTCAAGAATCAAACTGTAAACGGACATATGTGTGACAGGGAGGTGAACTGCCCATTTCAAAGTATTTCTGAAGTCTCGGGCACTTTGTCCCGGCAATTCACTCATTAAATCTATACTTATATTCTTATATCCTTTTTTAAAAGCTTTTTTTACCGATTTTTCCGCTTCTGTTGCCGTATGCCGCCTTCCTATTTTCTTCAGCAGAGTATCCTCATTACTTTGTACTCCCACGGAAAGTCTGTTGATCCCTAAATTAAGTGTTTCTTCCAAATATTCATCATTCATATCGCAAGGATTCATTTCCATTGTAATTTCCGCGTTTGAAGAAATATGAAAATGTTTCCGCAATGTTTTCATAATCACTTCTAATTGCTCAATCGATAAAGATGACGGTGTGCCTCCCCCGAAATAAAGAGTGTCACACACCCTGTCTCCGAAATCTCTGCTTTTGATTTCTATCTCTTTAGTCAATGCGGAAATAAAAAGTTCCGTCGGCATCTGACCTACTGAATAAAAGCCGCAATAGTGACAGCGGCTTCTGCAAAAAGGAATATGTAAATATAAACCTAAAGTATTTGAATCATTCATCTTTAAGTACCGCCATAAAAGCTTCTTGAGGAATTTCAACACTCCCCACCTGCTTCATGCGTTTTTTCCCTTCTTTTTGCTTTTCAAGAAGTTTCTTTTTCCGGCTGACGTCACCACCGTAACATTTTGCCAAAACGTCCTTTTTATAGGCTTTTATCGTTTCTCGTGCAATAATTTTACTTCCTACTGCAGCCTGAATAGGAACTTCAAATTGTTGTCTGGGAATGATTTCTTTTAATCGAAGTGCTAAAGTTCTTCCCCTTGATGCGGCATTACTTCTATGAACAATGACCGAAAGGGCATCAATCAGATCACCGTTCATCAAGATATCCAATTTAACCGCATCTGTCTTTTGGTATCCGCTTAATTGATAATCTAAAGAAGCATACCCTTTCGTTGCAGATTTTAATTTATCAAAAAAGTCAAAAATAATCTCAGAAAGGGGAATTTTGTAAGATAAATCCACTCGCGTTTCATTCAGATAGGACATCGTTTGAAATTCACCGCGCCGATTTTGAACAAGCTCCATTACATTTCCCACCATATCGGAAGGTACCAATATTTCCACTTTGGCAATCGGTTCCTCAATATGTTCAATCTTTGTCATCGGCGGCAGTTCTGCAGGGTTATCGACAGTGACCATCTCTCCGTCGGTTTTATACACATGATAGATAACGGAAGGCGCCGTCGTAATCAATTTCAGATTGTATTCTCTCTCCAATCGTTCCTGAATGACATCCATATGAAGCAACCCTAAAAAGCCGCAGCGGAATCCGAATCCTAAAGCTTGCGAGGTTTCAGGTACATATTCTAACGCAGCATCATTTAACTGCAATTTTTCAAGAGCCATTTTAAGTTGATCATAATCTTTACTTTCAATAGGATATAAGCCGCAGAAAACCATAGGCAAAGCTTTTCTGTATCCCGGAAGCGGTTCTTCCGCACTGTTTTCCGCGGATGTAATGGTATCTCCTACGGCACAATCACCTACCGTTTTTATACTGGCCGCCACATAACCTACGGATCCGCAAGGCAAAACATCCGTCACTTTGGGAAGAGGTGTAAAGTAACCGACCTCTGTTACCGTATAAACCTTTCCGGATGACATCATTTTTATATCCGTTCCGACTCTGACTTCACCGTCCATGACACGGATATAAGCAATGGCACCTCTGTAGGAATCAAAAATGGAATCAAAAATCAAGCCTCGAAGAGGTCTTGCGGAATGATCTTCCGGCGGCGGCACCGATTCTACAATTTTCTTCAAAACCTCTTCCACATTTTGACCTGTTTTCGCACTGACCGGAATCGCTTCCGACATATCCAGTCCGATTACATTTTCCACTTCCTCTTTTACACGCTCTATATCAGCACTCGGCAAATCAATTTTATTAATCACAGGTATAATTTCCAAATTATGATCCAGCGCTAAATACACATTCGCCAAGGTTTGTGCCTGTACCCCCTGTGTGGCGTCAATGATCAGAATTGCTCCTTCACAGGCAGAAAGACTGCGAGATACTTCATAATTAAAATCCACATGCCCCGGGGTATCAATCAAATTTAATTCATAAACTTCCCCGTCCGTATAAGTATACATAAGTCGTGCAGACTGTTCTTTAATCGTAATTCCCCGTTCCCGCTCCAATTCCATAGTATCCAGAATTTGTGCTTCCATATCCCTTTTTTGTACAGTTCCGGTCATTTCGATCAACCTGTCTGCCAACGTAGATTTCCCATGATCAATATGTGCAATAATAGAAAAATTTCTGATATGTTTTGTATCCATTAAATTCTCCCGTTTCCATATATTTCAATTTTTTTACTTAAAACTTATAATTCTATATTATTATATCAAAATAAAAAGGATAGCTGTACCATAAATGATAAACCGAAGAATTTATCAATGACACCGGCTAAATGCAGTAATTCAGAAAACCTCATTTATCTTGAGAAAATCGAGAAAAGAATATAAAATTATAGAGGGGTAGCTTCACATTTTTATTTGATAGAATTTCTTGACAAAAATAAAAACTGCCTCTCCTGAAGCAGTTTTTATTCTGGTGGGACTATTCAGATTCGAACTGAAGACCTCTTCGATGTCAACGAAGCACTCTAACCAACTGAGCTATAGTCCCATATGTTAAATTATTATACATGAGCCGTTTTCAAAAATCAATTTACTTGTTACATTGATTCCCCACAGAAAAAACTGCCGTAAAAAGCAGTTTTTTAGGTTATAATTTATTTTCTGATTGTAAGATATTTTTAGCGGCTCCCATAATGGCCAGCAAAGCATGTTCAAATACGAGTCCTCCCTGGAAATACATAATATAGGGGGGACGGACCGGTCCGTCGGCAGACATTTCTACGGTGGATCCTTGTACAAATGTTCCTGCCGCCATGATAATCGGATCCGTATATCCCGGCATGGCTCCCGGAATCGGAGTTACATCAGAGTCTACGGGCGACCGGCTTTGTATCGCCTCACCGAATCGGCACATATTTTCTTCTGATCCTAAAGTTACCGCTGTAATCAGGTCCGTTCTTACATGTCCCGGTTCCGGTGTTACATCAAATCCTATTATTTTGAAAACTGCCGCACAAAACTCCGCACTCATCATCGCTTGCCGTGTTACATGAGGAGCCATAAACAATCCTTCAAAAAACGGACGATAGCTTGCTGCATAAGAACCCATTTCAGCTCCTAATCCGGGAGCTGTCCAAGTATGTGCACAAAGTTCTACCAAGTCTGCTTTCCCGCAAATATATCCGCCGGTCGGTGCCAATCCTCCTCCGGCGTTTTTAATCAGAGATCCGGCAATAATATCTGCTCCCGATTCAAGAGGTTCTTCCTTGCAGGTAAATTCTCCATAGCAATTGTCGACAAAGCAAATGGTATCCGGATTTTTCTTTTTAACTGTATCAACAATTTTTTTGATATCTTCGGGAAATAAAGAATCTCTGAGCATATACCCTCGGGATCTTTGTATTTCAACCAGCTTGGTATTCTCATCAACAGCCGCTTCTATGGCTTCCAAATCATAGGTATTTCCTTTGAGCGGAACTTCTTTGTAATGAATACCCCGTTCTATCAGATTTCCCGGAGCATTGCCAGTAATTCCGATAACACTCTGCATTGTATCATAAGGAGCCCCCACTGCCGAAATCATTGTGTCTCCCGGCTTTAAAAGTGCTATAAGAACCGTTGCCAGTGCATGGGTCCCCGAAACAAACTGAGGGCGGACCAGTGCTGCTTCACCATGGAATATATCACACCATATTTCCTCCAGCTTTTCTCTTCCCGGATCGCCGTATCCGTATCCGTTCGACGGTGCAAAATGATAGGCCGACAGATGATGATTACGAAAAGCAGACAACACTTTTTCCATATTGTAAAGAGAGATTTCTTTCATCTCATGAAAAACAGGTGCACAGAGTTCAAAAGCCTCCTGTTGCACCTTTTTTAATTTATCATTCATTAATAATCAGATCCTTTGTATGGTAGAGATCGCATGTTTATAAATCAGCTGCGATCTGTTTTCACTCACCAAAAGTACGGTGAAGCTGTCAAATGACTTCACTTTTCCTTTAAGTTGTACTCCGCTTAATAAAAATATACTTACCGGTATATTTTCTTTTCGCGCTTCGTTTAGGAATGTGTCCTGAAGGTTCATTTTTCCTTCCATATCTATTCTCCTCTAAACCATGAACTGACATAGGTCTCAATTTCCCTGAACCAAATGTCGTCGGCACCTCGCCGTTCCATCCAATGAATGTATGGCATTCTTTTATACCATGTGAGCTGGCGCTTAGCAAAATGACGTGTATTTTTCGCTATGAGAGACTCCGCTTCCTCAAGCGTCATTTCTCCGCGGATAACGGGAATCATTTCTTTATAGCCAATCCCCTTCAATGCCTGAGCATCTTCGGGAATTCCTTTTTTCAAAACGGCTTCTACTTCTTCCTTAAGCCCCTTCTCAATCATTTCATGGACTCGTTTATTTATTCTATCATATAAAACCATTCTGTCCATAGTTATCCCTATGACCGGTCCGTCATAGACCAACGTTTCTGATTTGCTTTCACTAAGGGAATACCCTGCTTCCATAAGATCCAGCTTCCGTATGATTCTCCTTGTGTCCGTCGGAATCTCTTCTCCCGGCGCTTTATCCTGAAGCTCTTTTATAAGTGCATCTTTTCCTTGTTCCCTGTAAATAGAACTCCATTTATGACCTTTTACTTTAGGTGAAAAATGATAACCTTCCAATAATCCTTGTATATAAAGCCCCGTACCTCCTGCAAGAATCGGTATTTTCCCCTTGTCATTTTCAGCGGAAATATAAGCACTTGCCTTTTCTTGGAATAGCGCGGCCGAATACGGTTCTTCCGGCTCCAAACAATCCACCAGATAATGCGGCACTCCCCGGCTCTCTTCTTTTGTTACTTTGGCAGTTCCTATGTCCATCCCTTTATATATCTGGAAAGCATCTCCGGAAATAACGGCACTGTCAAATTTTTTTGCCAAATACACTGCCAAATCAGTTTTTCCTGAAGCAGTCGGTCCTAATATGGTTATCAGCTTTTCTTTTTTCATAAGTCAATTACTCCGTACGCTGTAGACTGCCCCTTTTTATTATATATTTCGGTAAATAATCCTGAGCGGAAAATTTTAGAAAAAGGACGCTCTTTTATAATAATTCTTTTTCGTGCGACTCTCATCGCTTCTATAAGTGTTTCTTTTGTCAATTCATCATAATGGGCAATGTGCCGGAAGCTTTCCACATTATTCATCTCTCTTTTCACGGGATGTTTGAACATGGTGTCAAAATATATGACATCAAAACTTCTATTCTCTGCTTTTTCCAAGTATTCACGAAAATCAACATGCAACAAACTTATTTTTCTTAAGCCTTCCGTAATCGTTTCATTTTTATCGGCAAATTTCTCAATTCCGCTTTTACCTATTTCATAAAGAACCCTGCTTTTTTCTAGAGAAGTTATTTTACCTTTGTCCTTCAAGTAGTAAGAAAGAACCGTTGCGTCACCGCCGTGCCCGAAAGTGCAGTCCAATAAATCGTGACAATCATCGGGAAGAAGACTGCAGAGTCTGTCAGAATTTCCTTCTTGAAGGTTTTTAATACGTAAAACAGCCGTCCCCAAATGAAATTTATAGATGCCTTCTTTCGTCCAAAATACCGGAAGTCTGCGTCCATATATCAGAAATCCTTCTATTTCATATCTTTCCGACATTAATGAGAGCAATCCGCTTCGTTCAAAATAAGGCATATTCATTTCTTTTGATTTAAGGGATGCAAAAAATATTACTTTTTCATCAGGCTTTAAGATGGTAGTTATTCCTATTTTCATGTTCTGTCAAAAAGCCGTCCTAATTCTTCGGGTGTAAATTTTACAATAGTGGGACGGCCGTGCGGACATACAAAAGGCCTTGTGGTATGAAACAGATCCGTAATAAGTTCTTTCATCTGCCTTACATTAAGAGTATCTCCTCTTTTAATGGCTCCGCGGCAGGCCGCATAAGCCATCATTCTGTGGCGCATCGTCTCCGGAGATGTCATATTATTTTCATGAAAAGCTATAAGAATATCTTTAATTACTCTTTCCATATCACTTTCAGAAAGATCTTCCGGCGCACCGGTGACTCGTATCACATCAGGACCTGCCTGTTCAAAAGTAATACCCAATCGTTTTATTTCTTCCGTCTTATCTGAAAGCAAAACCAAATCGTCACTCTCCACATGGATAAGATAAGGAATCAGCAGCTCCTGTACAGGAATACCTTCCGCCCTTGCGGCTAAACGATCATAACGTATCCTTTCATGTGCCGCATGCTGATCGATGATCAATAAATTATTCCCGTATTGACAAAGAATAAAACAATCTGCTATTTGTCCGAGGGGTATTGCCGGCACCGATTCTTCTTTTTTTTCTTCAAAAAGAGGGGGAGAAACATTCACTTCTTCAGATACGACATCAGTAAAAATGGAACTCTTGGATAGAATTTCTTTTTCTGTTAACCCGGAAGTAAAACTTTCATTTCCGACTGCACCCTTATTGTCGGAATTTTCTCTTCTTTCCTTGTTTTCCGCCTGTTTTGCTCTATAGTTTGACGGATTTTCCCCCCATGAAGAATATTCTTCCTCTGTTGTCTTTATAAAATCCTGATGATGCAGTCCTATATCATTCTTTTCTGTAACTTTATCTTCCACGATTGCCTTTGATAAATCCAATTCATCCGTCTGATTGTCATGTCTCGGGCTTTTGATCATGTCTTTCACAATAGAATCGGGAGCCGTCTGGGAAGTCAAAGTTTGCAAAATCGAATGATAGACCAATCGGAATATTTTTTGTTCATCCGAAAATTTAACTTCTCTTTTTTGCGGATGAACATTTACATCCAGTCCTTCCGGCGGAAGCGTGAAGGATAATATCATGACGGGATAGCCGTTTTTGGGCAATAATGAATGATAAGCATTATCCGCCGCTTTTGTAATTATCGGATTTTCTACCACTCTTCGATTGATAATAATGGTTTGGTACTGCCTGCTGCTCTTAAGCAATGACGGCTTCGATATCATTCCCGAGAGCAAAACATCTTCCCCTTCTCCCTCCACCTGCAGCATTTCTCCTGTTGTTTTTGTACCGTAAAGTGCGGAGATTACATCTGCCAATCGTCCGTTCCCCGGTGTTTCAATGACATTTCTTCCGTTATTGATCAATCGGAAAGAGATATCAGGATTGGCAAGGGACAATTTTCCGATCATAGAATTAATGCGGCTGCTTTCTGTACGTTCCGATTTCAGAAATTTCTTTCTTGCAGGAACATTGTAAAACAACTCTCTTACTTCCACCGTCGTCCCCTCGGGTGCTCCTACGCTTCTTTCCTTTCCTACACTCCCTCCGATTACATCAAGAGCGATTCCTTCCGCATCATCCGCTCTTCTTGTGGTAATTGTGGAACGGGAAACGGACATAATGCTTGGCAGGGCTTCTCCTCGAAAACCTAAAGAAGATATATGATAAATGTTTTCTACACTGGATATCTTGCTCGTTGCATGACGGACTACTGACAATCTCACATCTTCCGGTGACATGCCGCTTCCGTCATCGGTCACTCGAATGTAACTCATGCCTCCGTCGGCAATTTCCACTTCAATATGGTGAGCTCCCGCATCTATGGAATTTTCAATTAGTTCCTTCACTGCATTAACCGGTCTCTCTACTACTTCTCCGGCTGCAATTTGATTGGATGTAACTTCATCAAGTATATGAATAAAAGGCATCAGCTTCCCTCCTTTGCCTCTTTACTGAGTCTGAACAGAATTTCCATGGCCTCTATAGGTGTCTTGCTCATAACATCTAAATTTGCCAACTCAGAAATAATCGGAGATGTAAATAATCCCAATTGCGGTTCTGTTTGCACCGGTGCATCAGGTACCGTCATAAAATTCCCTTCTTCCACTTCCAGATTCCCCAATATTTCATCTGCTCTTTTCAATAAAGATTCCGGAAGACCTGCCAAACGGGCTACATGGATGCCGTAACTTCTGTCGGCACTTCCCGGAACAATTCTTCTGAGAAAAGTAATATCTTTCCCTCTCTCTTTTACAGTGACGGTATAGTTTTTTATTTTATCACTATGAGATGCCATATCCGCCAGTTCATGATAGTGAGTGGCAAAAAGTGTATATGCATGTATTTTTGAATCTACATATTCCACCACCGCTCTGGCTATACTCATTCCGTCATAAGTGCTGGTTCCTCTACCTATTTCATCCAGTAATATCAAGCTGTTTTTCGTCGCATTTTTTAAAATATAAGATACTTCTTTCATTTCCATCATAAATGTACTCTGCCCCGTGGAAATGTCATCGGCCGCTCCCACTCTTGTAAAGATCCGATCTACCGGTGCAAAAGAAGCGCTTTTGGCGGGAATAAAAGAGCCTATTTGTGCCATGACGGTGAGTATGGCAACCTGCCTCATATAGGTCGACTTTCCTGCCATATTGGGACCGGTTATGATCAATATTTCCTGATCACCATGATTTAATTCCGTATCATTCGGAACAAACAGTTCGTTTTTCAGGGCATGTTCCACCATGGGATGCCTTCCGTCATGAATAGAAATATAACCTTCTTTCCCGCTTATTATTTGAGGACAGGTGTAGCGATCTTTTAAAGCTGTTCTTGCCAAACTGGAAATACAGTCTAAAGCGGCCAGTGCACGAGCTGTTTTTTGCATATTCGCAATTTCCGGTCGAATTTCAGCTTTTACGGCCTGATAAATCTGAAGTTCCAGTTCTTCCATTTTTTCTTTGGCGGATAAAGCCTTAGATTCAAACTCTTTTAACTCTGGCGTAATATATCTTTCCGCATTGACCAGCGTTTGTTTTCTTATATAGTAAGCAGGAACAGGAATTTTATTTGCATTTGTTATTTCAAAATAATATCCGAATACATTATTGAATCCGATTTTAAGTTTAATTCCCGTTTTTTCTTTTTCCCGTTCTTCCAAGTCGGCGATCCATTTTCTGCTGTTTTCCGACAAAGATCGAACTTCATCCAATTCAGAAGAATATCCTTTCCGGATATATTTTCCGTCTCTGATATTCCCCGTTCCGTTTTCATTCATGGAACGATCCAATAAATCATAAACGGATGAATGATATGTGATCTGACTGTTGAGCTTTTTAAGAATAACAGAAGATGCCCTCCCGATCAGATCCTTAATTTTGGGAATCATTCCCAAAGAAGCTTTTAGAGCAAGCAAATCTTTAGGTGAAGTTGTATTGGCTTCAATTCTGGATAATATTCTTTCAAAGTCAAAAACTTGAGACAATAAATCTTCCAACTCAGAGAGCTCGGTCATATGATTTGTCAGTTCTTCTATCCC
>ERZ506960.514-NODE-514-length-11464-cov-4.66772_pt1 | contig 11464 bp, 8 predicted proteins | sample MGYA00513170_ERZ506960 | MGnify/ENA metagenome assembly ERZ506960
TGAATCGTGGCCGGATATGGAGTTTTTCCAGTAGGAGATTTCTAGGGCAAAAACAATGGATTTGGATCTGGAGGAATATGGCGAGTGCGACGAGGGCTATGCCCGCCGCTCAGCCCTGTACGGAAACATCTATGACGCCCTTGGGCTCCATGACTGGGAGCTGGATAACCAGACGGAAAAATACGAGCAGATGGCTTTCAGTGGCATATATCGGCCGATCCAAATGCTTATGCTTTCCGCGAAAGCGCGTGCTTATATGAAAAAATGGGACGCTGGCATGTCACGGCTATTGGACGATATGAAAAATGGAGGAAGAAAGCCGTAGAGAAACGCCCCGGGATATCCCGGGGCGTTTTTGTAGTTTTAATGGGGCCTTTTCTCAGCATCCAGTAGAGTTTGGACACGCTGGATTTCGGATTTTTTATGAGGCGTCCCACCAGCATTCATTTCAATATACCAGGCCAGAACCTCTTCATAGGTCTGCAGGTCGTTGATATGAATACGGATAGTATCTTGTGTCATGCGCATAGAATCGGTGAACTCTTTGTATTTGCTGCCGAAGACCGGGAGTTCATTGTGAATAAACCGGCTGATTGCCGTAATACGCTGCAGGCCGTCTACGCAGACATAATCGTTGTATAAACCAGGAGCAACAGACCTGTGCCAGCTTGGATTGTTGAAATACAAATCCCGACCAGTTCGGCCGCCTCGCAACAGGAATTCGACATAGGCAATCTGCTGTTTGCGCGTCCAGACATGGCCCCGCTGAAACTCGGGATTAAGCTGCAGGCCATAATCTCGGATTTCATCCTCCAAAAAGGAGATCAGTCGATCAATAGGATAATCGACAGCATAGTGTCCAATGTCTGTAAATTGTGGGATGTCTCGAAATTGGGTGATTTTGACTCCTTTGCTGATAGGATTCATTTTATTCCCCTCCTCCATTTATCTGCCCCATACGGAAAGAAAAATATTCTGAGCCCCAAATCTTTCGATTGCATCGGCCGCCCGATCAATATCGTCGGCCGAATATTTGCTGGCTCTTTTAATCATTGCATTTACATGACTATTGTCAAATTCTTGTTCCAGAGATTTCCTCAGCCGACGAAGTGCGTTCCCTTTTGTTATGTAGCTTAACATATTTAACCTCCGAGCATATCCAAGAAATACTGTTCCGTCAGCCCCGGAGTTAGGCTCCGGGGCGTTTTTATAGTTTTAATGGATCAACATGTGATACGAACTGAACCTCGAACACGCCACTCTCATTTCCTCACTTGAGGCTCAGGCTTCATCAGATTCTTGATCTTCTTGTTCCACACAGGAAGAAACAAACTGCTGTGCTAACGCCTCTTGTGCAGCATAGGCATCTCTCTGAAGCATTTCGTAGCAGGCTGAATCACGAAAAAGTCCGGACTTGCCCTGTCGCACATACAACATCTGATAATAGGCAATGCTCTTCAACTCGGAAGTGGAGGCAACATGCGAGGTATTGTGCAAGGCTTCCAATAATTCCATGGCATTGACTCCTCCATAGTAAAATCACAGTTTGACACTCTCCCCGCAGGGGGTAGGCCAATATTTGATCGGGTATTCGCACGCAGGCACGGATGCCGCCTTATATCCCTACAGCTAAAGCAGAGGGTTTTATGGCGGCATAGATAAGTCTAGTCAACTGTCCCAACCTATAAAGGGTACGAGGCTTGCTAAGGGTCCTAACCCTATACAAATCCTGGGGCTTGTAGCTCATCGCATTTGGTACTAGGGTCACTCCCGAGGGAGTAACCCCGAGCGCCACTTTTGCGCGCGGCATCTGCGGTACAATCGACCTATGGCTACATCACCGAGTGGTTGACGACACACGCTTTTCGGTCCCGCCAGGATGTACCCGGCGGGAATATTTAGTTAGCGTGATACGGTCGGTAGCTGCAGAGCGATGAATCCGATGCCGACTAAGATACAGGCAAAGATATCAAGCTAATACAGCAGTTTGCGCATGAGCTTAGATCCCTCCAATCATGTCCAAAAACTCCTGCTCCGTCAACACCGGCACTCCCAGAGACTGGGCCTTCGCCAGTTTGCTGCCGGCGCCAGGCCCGGCAATGACATAATCGGTCTTCTTGGACACCGAAGAACCAGCCTTGGCACCCAGCTCCTCCAGCTTCTTGTTGATGCCATCGCGGGTGAAGTGCTGCAGAGAGCCGGTAGCCACCACCGTCTTGCCATTGAAGGGGTTGTTCGTGGCAGCCGCTTTGGGGGCTGCCTTGAACCGTACCTCCTTGGCCACATCCAGAACCTCCTGGCGGCTCTCAGGATCCTTCAGCCAGGCGACCAGGTTGGCAGCCTTCTTGGGCCCCATGCCCTCCAAAGAGGCAAAGTCGAAGCCATTGTCCACAGCCTGGAGCAGCGCATCCAGGGTGCCAAACTGTTTCTCCAGCAGCTTGCCGATATGGCGGCCGATGAGCGGCGCACCGAAAGCAGCCAGGAAGGAAGAAAAGGCCGCGTCGCGGCTGACCTCCACACCCTCCTGAATCTTCTCGTAGGAGCGCTTGCCGAACCCGTCCAGGGCAATGATCTGGTCCTTATAGCGGTCCAGATGGTAGATGTCGGCGAAGGTCTTGATGAAACCCTCATCCACCAGTGCTTCCAGAGTGGCGCCGGCCATATTGGGTACCTCCATGTAGGTCCGGGCGCAGAAATGCTCGAACTGGCGGACGCGCTTGGCCGAGCACCGGGGGTTGGTGCAAACCAGATAGTTAGTCTCTCCACGCTGCTCCACTACGGTCTTGCCGCCGCAGCAGGGGCAGGTGTCAGGCAGCTTGTAGGTACCAGACTTGGTGTTGTTCTTGGCCACAGCTGGGATGATCATGTTGGCTTTGTAGACCTCCAGCTCATCGCCGACGCCCAGCTGCAGCTTGCGGAAGATGTCCACATTGTGCAGGGTGGCCTTCTGAACCTTGGAGCCGTCGATCATGACCGGCGTAAACAGGGCCGTTAGGCTCAGGATGCCGCTGCGGGTCGGCCGAATGCGCACACCCAGGAACTTGGTCTTATGGGTGGCGTCCTCCCATTTGAAGGCGATGCGGCAGTTCTCATGGTGGCCGGTGGCCCCCAGACTCTTGCCGAAGACCTTGTCGTTGTATTCAACGATTAGCCCGTCAGCGGGGAGTGGAAAGGTCTTGACATCAAAGAGCTTATCATCGATCACCTGGCCGGGCGTCTTGGTGAGCAAGTGCGGAACGACCGAGAACCCCTGCTCAGCCAGGAAAGCATAGCTGTTCTCAACTGTGCTCAGGAAGGGCTGCACCAGCTCAAAGGCCACAAACTGCAGCTCGCGGGGAGCCGACTCACGCTGGTTTAGCAGCCGGACAGAGCCGGCAGCCAGGCCGCGTGGATGGGCATAGGGCTCATCCACATGCTTATTGACCTCATCAAAACCAGCCCAAGAGACGACGCACTCGCCACGAACCTCCACATCGCCCATGCAGGGGATGTGCTGGGGGATGCCCAGGATGGAGGCGCAGTTGTGGGTCACATCCTCGCCAATATTGCCGTCGCCGCGGGTGATGACACGCTCCAGATTGCCGTTGGCGTAGCGGATGACCAGGGTGAGTCCGTCCAATTTCCAACTGACCATGCAATCACCAGGACCCTTGCCTGCAAACTTATCGATGTCCTCAGTGCTCTTTGTCTTGGCCGCCGACAGCATCGGCTTGGAGTGGATGACTTTAGGCAGGCTGGGCAGGATGCCTCCGCCAACTTTTTGGGTAGGGGAGGAGGCATAGATGATGCCAGTCTCCTTCTCCAGGGCAGCCAGCTCGTCGAATTGGGAGTCCCACTCCCGGTCGCTGACGATCGGATCGTCATTGAGGTAGTAGGCCAACTCCTCTTTCTTCATGATGGCCAACAGTTCCTTCATGCGATTGATCTTGTTCTCCATAGTGTTGTTTCCTCCTATGTATTTTAGTTTAGCCAAATCGGGTGGCTAATTAGAATATATGCAAGGAAGCAGAAGGCCATTCTGGGATGGGGGAACGGATGGTCAAGTCTTTTTTAACGAAGAAAATCGGCAGAGGGATACTTTGTACTGCCTAAACTTTAGCATCACGAGCTTCCAGGGGAGCTCGTGTATGGTGTTCAGAGCACTCACGGACCACAGGCAAAGTGACTCCGCCTGTTGGAAAAACATGAAATTCTTAGTGAAAGACACAAACCTAAAACATACATGGAAACCGCCGCCCCAATATCGGGACGGCGGTTCTTTTGTGTTACCCGCAATTTGATGCGGGCAGCGCAACCAGCTGTGGCGGAAGGGACCTGGCCACATCCTCAAAAGTTGGGTACTCTGTGAGTGGAACTATCTTTGCAACCGGTGTTTTTTGCGTGACTGGCACAGCTTGGCAAAGGTCAAACAAGAGCAGCCGGTGAGAGGAATAGAATACGCCTTTCACCTTCATCGCTGGAAGGCCTTCCCAGCCCATCGTCATCCGTACTGAGTCGGCAAGAGCTTTGTTCCCCAAGGAAATGCGCTTCTGGGGCCGGCTGCTGTCCCGCTCATAGAAGGGGAGGGACAACTCCTGTACGGTCCGAAGTTCCGCCTCGGAGAAAGCCTTGAGGACGATTTGCTGCCCATCGTAGGTAGAGCATAGACAGACATGGGTTGGGTAGTTGAGTTCGATGATTGCGGCCTGGTTAAAGGACAATCTCCTGGAGAAGATACGCAACTCAGAGGTAGAGTAGGAGATCAGCTTCGGGTTCAAGACCCTGAACTGGCTCGGATCAAAGTCAGGAAGGAACGATGGATTTCGATGCAGCATATCTATGTTTTCCTCCAATCTCGACTGGATACACCCGCAAATTTGGCTCGATTGTGATGCTGTAGTCGGTCCGCAGGAAGCCTGTCCATACGGTAGAAAACAGGATGCGCTGGACTTCAATCCAGTCGGTTTCTGACACGAGTTTTGGATGATAGTCTATGATTTCGTATTTGGGGAGCTGCCCCCTGTTTTTAACCGATTTGTGGGAAAACAGATCCTGGACGAAAGTCTTTTGCATGGTCACATTCCCTGCATACCGCTCGTTGGATAGGATATAGAGGATTGTTGCATGAGACCAGAATTCCTTCCCCTGTGGAGAGGGGATATGGTATATATGGAGCAAATCTCGAATCTCAGAAATCGAATAGCGCATCAGTACCCATCCATATATCATCCGCACAACATGGCTGGTGACCGGGTCTTCGGCCAAATCCCGCCCTTCCCGCAAGTATCCGTATAAATCCACGATGCGAGGAATGCCGCGGGCAAACCGTTTCCGGATTCCCCATTTTACTGCCAGCGATTTGGTCTCAGACTCAGACTGGGCCAGCGTGGACAGCAGGTTGAGCTGCAGCTCGCTGTTCGATGCCAGCGTATGCAGGCCATCCGCTTCGAACAGTACTCCCACAGGTGGGTTCAGGTTTTTCAGCATCCGACAGGTGGAAACGCAGTCTACCGTGTTGCGGGCGAAGCGGGTAACCGACTTGGTGAGTACTAATGAGACCCTCCCGGTCTTACAGTCCCCAATTAGCCGGTTGAAGTCTTTGCGTTTCTTCATGGAAGTAGCCGAGATCCCCTCATCAGCATAGACATCCACCAGTGTCCAGTGCTTGTTCTGCGCAATCTTGTCCTCATATTCCTGCCGCTGCAGGTCGTAGCTCTCGACTTGATCGTCGGACATCGTGGAGACCCGGCAGTAGGCACCAACCAGCTCGTCCTTCTCACGAATATCAATGCAGTACTCTTCCTTCGCCGGAATCACCCGCACCTCATGAGCGTCCAGATCCTCATGGAACCGCCTGCGCCGTTCTTCCCTGGAACTGCCCAACCTAAATCACCTCCAGGCCACCGTCTGCCGGAGGAATATCTACACGGCCCATTTCCAGCCTAAGTTGTTCGATCGCCCGCCGTTCCTGCCATCGAGGGAAGAAAAAGGCTGGTGTGAACCAGACATTCGAACCTTGCTTTTGCAGTAGAGGAGACACGCTGGAGAGCGGCTGTGTCAAACTGTTGTCCACAACAATGTAGCCTGGACAGCCGAGAAGGCTAAGTTGGATATAGCACATGCAGGCCGCCAGCCGGTCTACATCCTGGGCGGCAAACAAAACGCTGGTTTGGAAGTTGATACTCGGCTTCTGTGTCCGGCAGGCATTGGCAAAGGCGACCAGCAAGGCGCCAGCACCGCAGGCTGGATCATATACAGAAATCCAGCCGTTTGCCTCGATTTTTTCCTTCAACCTATCCGAAAGAGTCATTTCAGCCATCATCTTCGCAATGTCGTAGGGCGTGAAGAACTGTCCCTTCCAATGGTTGTTCAGTCCCAGACTCATGAACACTGTCCCCAAAAGATCCTGCTGCGGATCTGTCTCCAGCCCAAGTACTACCTGCGAAAAAGCCTCCACAAACAACCCAAATTCATCCGCTGTGTATTTCGCTGAGATGGAAGTGTACAGTTGCTCTCGCTCTGCTTGGGCAGATCCAAAATCTACGCTGTTGGCAATCGAGATTGCCGACATCAGGATGAAATCCTCCCAGATCTCCCATATGGAGAGCTTCCCGGCTCCGAGCTGTTCCAGTAGCCGCACAATCTGTTCCTGGTGACGGTTTTTCAGCCACATTCTGCTTCTGCTCATAATTCCTCCCCTGGCGCATTTCGTCCCCTATCAGCATGGCACCATGCCGTTTTTGGCCCCATGATAGCATGGCACCATGCCAAATGTCAACCTTTTTCGTTTTGTGATATTGCCGAAAATTGTTTCCCCGTGGTATAATTAGACCCAAATTTTGTGTGTAGAAAGGGGATGGTTGGCATGGCTGCGAGCGAGAAAAAAAGAAAAAGCAATAGGAGATATCTTGAGAAATGCGATTTAATCACACTAAAACCACGAATAGAACGCGGGCGACTGATCAGATTGGCCGCATCAGAATCTGGACAAAGTCTGCAGGGGTACATATTAGAGGCGACTGAGCAGCGGATGGAGCGGGAGGGAAAACCGGTCTGGTCAGCAGGAGATGAGCCTGGCGAGCGGTAACCTATCGGACGAAATATATTAACAGGGCGGCTGGGAAGGCCGCCCTTTCTTTGTTAGGGAGGTTTGATTAAGTCTTTTTTAACGAAGAAAACTGCTGTGGGCCGCTTCGTTCTGATAGAGCTCTCGCGGCACGAGCTTCTTCTGGAAGCCCGTGTATGGCATGCAGGGCAGCCCGGCGAAACGGTTTCAGTTGTGACAACGGCCAACTCACGGATCCGATGCGAAGCGGATTGCCATCGCAGCACTCCCAGATGGAGGCTGCGGAAGGCAAATGACAATTTCCTGCTGCATTTTTTCTTAAAAAAGATTCATTCACACGAAAAGACGGGCCGCCAAAATGGCGACCCGTCCTTGTATTTTGTTAAGCTATCAGCCCAACTTCGTCCACTTTTCAATCCCATCCTGGGCATCATGGCGGTGCGTATTGGCAGCCTCGATGATATCCCAATAGAACCAATCAGTTTCCTTGATGTCGGAGAAGGTTTTATAGCCAGGAATGACAGACTTGGCAGAAGCATTGCGGCCCAGGATCCGGTTGATCATCACGACCGTCTCGGCGCGGGTGATCTTGTTGTCAGGTCTGAATGTGCCATTACCGTAGCCCTGCACCAGCCCGGCCGCAGCGGCCGTGTTGATGTTCTGGCGGGCCCAGTGTGTGGCAATATCGGTGAAGTGGTCGCCGCCAGTGGAGTCCTTGGCATCGCAGAAGCGGGCCAGGATGGTCGCCAGTTGAGCACGGGTGATATGGTCGTTGGGGCCAAACTTGCTGTTGTCATAGCCAGCCAGGATACCGGCATTGGACAGCGTGGCAATGGCCGTGCGGTTCCAGGCATCGGGCGCCACATCCTTGAAGGTGCAGACGCTGGTCTCGAACTGGAGTTTGGCCTCATCGGACAACAGCCGATAGATGATCATGGCAACCTCACCGCGGGTAATGTTGGCCATGGGAGCCGCCTTATCGGCAGTCCGGCCAGCAATATATGCGATGTGGTCTTCCTTATTCAGCATCCAGGACTTGTCGTTCTGGGCAGGAGGAACAGGCTTCACGGGTTGCTCAACGGCTTCCTTCTCCCACTTGGCGTAGAGAGTGAAACTCTTCTTCACGGGCTCGGAGAAATCATACTCATTCTTCAGAGCCTTATCAGTGTACCAGCCCTTGAAGACATAGCCCTTTCTGGCGGGTTCCTTCGGCTCGCGGACCGTTTCGTTGCGCTCAACAGTCTTGGAAGCCACAGAAGATCCGCCATTGCTGTCGAACCGGACCGTGTAGTCGTAGGAGGAACTGCTACTGCCGCCGCCGCCACCACCGCTGCTGGGCACACGGCCCTGAACAATGGTCACAGTCTGAACCAGGCTGGCCATATTGTCAGCAGTGTGGCTGTACCGGATCTCATAGGTGCCGGAAGCCAGGCCGGTGACGGAGGTTCCATCAATCTTGGTCCACTCGCCGCCAGAGAGGCGATATTCCATATTGACGGTGGTGTTGGTCAGGGAACCGTCGTTCCGCCCGCGCACGCTCTCGTCCGTGTGGCCTACAGTGGGAGCCGCAGGACGGGAGGGAATGTGGATGGTTTGATGGTCGCTGCCTAGGTGGTCCTCATCGCCGGGGACGCGGATGATGATGTCCTGCCCAGTCATGCCGGAAACATCCATGGGCTCCGTTGCTGGCTTCCAGGTTTTGCCGCCATCGGTGGAATACTCCATGTTGCCGGTGGTGTTGATGGTTTCCTTATCTGTATCCAGGATCACGCTGGGAGTCGGGTGCTTTTCGGGGATGTGGATAGTCGTCTCCTCGCCGGGCAGCTCAGTACCGGTGGCCGGCTCACGAATGATGATGTCCTTACCGCCCATGTCAGAGACATCGAAAGGATCAGGGCAGGGCTTCCAGGTCTCACCGCCGTCATCACTGTACTCCAAATCTTTGGAGGGAGAGATGATGCCGGTATTGGGATCCAGAGTCACCTCAGGAGCAGGCTTTTTCTCGGGAATGGTCACAGTCACTTCGCTGCTGGCCGGTTTGTCGTCCTCAGCGGGATAGCGGACGATGATATTCTTGCCGTCCAGGTCAGACACATCCAGGGGTTCAGTCGCAGGGTTCCAGGTCTCACCGCCGTCGGTGGAATACTCCATATCCTCGGTGGTGTTGATGGTCTGGTTCTCGGTGTCCAGCTCCACGATCGGGCCATCGGGCCGTGCAGGAACGATGATGGTTGTCTCGGCGCTGGCAAACTCATCCTCGGTAGAGGGCAGCCGAATCAGGATCGTCTCGCCGGTGTGGTCGGAGACCTTCAGGGGCTCAGTGGCCTGCGTCCAAGTCTCGCCGCCGTCTGTGGAGTACTCCATGTCAGTGGTTGTGTTGATGGTCTCATCGTGGTTGTTGATCTCGACCTCAGGCTTGGGCCGGCGACCAGGGATTACGATGGCGACCGGCTCGCTGGGAAACTCATCATCATCGCCGTGGTTGCGAATGTAGATAGTAGTCCCAGCCTGGTTGGACACATCCAGGGGCTCGGTGGCTTGAGCCCAGGTTTTGCCATCAGAGGAGACATCCATGCTGGTGGTGGTATTGATGGTCTCATCGTCCATATCCAGCTTGACATCAGGCTGCTTGGCATAGCTGAAAATCTCGATGCTCACAGGGTTGCTGGCGAAGGTAGTCTCCGTATGGGCGGTGCGGACGATGATCGTCTGTCCGGCCATATTGGAAACATCCAGGGCGCCGCCCTCGATTTTGGTCCAGCTCCCGCCGCCATTGATCGAATACTCAGCGTTGGTCAACCCAGTGACCTGGATCTTTTCCTTGTCAATAGACCAGGTGGGAGCCGCCTCGCGCAGAGGCGCAGTAACCATCTCAGGCAGGCTGGCAAAGTGTTCAGTGTCGTGTTTGGCGCGGACTGTCAGGCCCTGGCCGCACTTATCAGAGACATCATAGCCGTCGCCAACATCTGTCCAGGCTTTGCCGTCCAGGACTTGACCCAGGGCCGAATCGGCCTCCAGGGTTTCGGCATCCATGTCAAAGCAGAAGTTGGGCAGAATGTTACGGGTAGGAATGATGACATCAGAGGTGTTGCTGGCCGGATCAGTGCCGTTGCAGCTGTACCGAACCTGGATGTTTTCACCAACCAGGTTGGAGACAGACATGTTGTCCAGGCAGGGGCTCCAGCTCTCGCCATCAAAATACTCCATGGCGGTAGTGCTGTTCATGGTCTCGGCCTCATTGTTGACCGCGATCACAGGAGCAACGCCGCGAGTGGGAACATGGACTGTGCAGGGGTCGCTGTGGAAGGACGAGTCCTCGATGGCCTCGATGCGAACCAGGATATCCTGGCCCTGGAGGTTTTCCACATCCATGTCATCGGTGCAGGAGTTCCATGTGCCGCCATTGTCCGTGGAATACTCCATGGCATCGGTGGTGTTCATGGTGTAGTCGTAGGGGTTGACGGTCACATTGGGGGCAGCAGGCCGCTCGGGTAGAGTCTCGATGGTAACAGCGCCAGGCTTGCCGGTGCCATCGTCAATGAGCCCCACATAAATGGTGCTGCCAGGCTTCACGGAGGAGCCATCGTCCAGCTTATCGGTCATCGAATAGTCGTTGCCGGCCTGGACAACTTCACCGTTGAAGTGGATGGTCTCATCCTTGTAGTTGATCTCATATTCGAGGCCAGTATCCGCAATGGTGCGGGTCTTAGTCGAGGTCTCATTGGACGCCTTGTGGTTGTCAGTCTCAGCCAAGCGCATGGTCACTGTATAGTCGGTGTCCGGGATCAAACCAGAGAACTTGGGGGTCGACTGCCAATTCAGGCCGCTGTCAATGCTGTATTCAGCACCTGGGACTGGGTTGACAGCGATGGTAGTCGTGGTACGGTTGGCAATGCTAGGATCAGCATCGAGGGTCTGCGCCGCACGCTCGATGGTCATGTTCGCTTCGACCGTATCAGATTCCAGCTCATAGTTGGTTTCTGGGGCCAGGTAGAAGCGAACCGTGTAGGTGCCGGCATTCACAGGCGCTTCAGCGCTGGAGTAGGGAGAATTGTTGGTGAGAGTACCAAAGTACATCACGCTCACAGATTTCACGCCATCTAGTTCAGCCAGGGTGCTGGTGTACGGATAGGGCTGTCCAATGCCAGTATAGGTTGTGGCGTAGTCCTTCATCTCGGGGATATCCACCTGATGCTTGCTGGTAGAGCCGACGACAGGCCTGGAAGCAGACTGCTCATGGTTGTCGTCTCCCTTCATGCGCACCAGGATCGTATAGCTGGTGCAGGGGTTCAGGTCCTCAAAGACATTGCTATCCTGCCAGTCGATGCCGCCATTGATGCTGTACTCGGCACCAGGGATGGCGGAGGCAGTCAGGGAGGTGGCTCCGGCTTTCTCCAGGGAGGCCACAGGGGCTTCCTG
>ERZ506960.521-NODE-521-length-11262-cov-5.28482_pt1 | contig 11262 bp, 10 predicted proteins | sample MGYA00513170_ERZ506960 | MGnify/ENA metagenome assembly ERZ506960
AAAAGGAACTTGCAACTTCTACTGTAAAAACTTATTTAGTACCTATTCCGCCTCTAATGGAACAAAATCGAATTATATCGCAGATTAAGCAATTAACAAGTATTATGAGAGAATAAACGGCCAAGTTGTTGAAATTAAGCTTCCTTTTGAATATCCTAATAGCTGGGTTGTATTGCGTTTGAAAGATGTATGCCAGCTGACCGATGGGGAAAAGAGAACCGGAAAGGGCATTTGTCTAGATGCAAAATACTTGCGTGGTAAATCATCTGCAACCATTATTGAGAAAGGAAAATTTGTCTATTCTGGTGATAACATCATTCTTGTAGATGGTGAAAATTCAGGAGAAGTTTTCACTGTTCCGCAAGATGGATATATGGGAAGTACATTCAAACAGTTATGGCTTTCTTCTGTGTAAGCATCCGATAAAGTCCCCGTTGTAACAGTTGTAGTAATGTGTGACCTTTGCATTCGCAATAGTGCCCATAACTACAACTTTTTTTTAGATTATGACGAAAGATGAATTTTTGCAGTTGCAGGAATTGCAACGCAACAGCGGTCTTCCTTTGATGAAGTACCTTGACCACGTAGGCTTGAAATACTCAACTTACACTTATTGGAGGCGTAAGTTCCGATTTTCTCCCTCTGCGGATGATGATGTTCCTTTTGCCCAAGTCAGTTTACGTACATCTTCAGATGTAACATTACCTGTTCATACGGGTAACATCACCTTGCAATTTCCCAATGGAGTTCGTGTCTGTCTTGAAAGCGGCATGGAAGCAACCGCTTCCCGCTTGATAACCTCTTTCCCTTACTGCCATGTTCTGCCTGAATGATACGATGCGCTACTTCCTTTGTCCCGGCAGGACGGACATGCGCAAGGGTATCAGTTCGCTCTGCGGTGTGGTGCATGAACGTATGGGCTGTAGCGTGAAGCATGGTGACGTTTTCATCTTCATCGGCAGCAGCCGTAAACTGATGAAGCTCCTTCATGCAGAAGACGGTGGATTGGTAATGTACGTAAAGAGGTTGGAAGCCGGCCGTTTCAAGATTCCGGTTTATGACAGGGAGACAAAATCCTATCCGATGGAATGGCGTGACCTTGTGGTGATGGTTGAAGGAATTCAGGAGTCTCCGGAAAATCGTCTAAGACGACTCCGGGCTGAAAGAAAAGAGTACATTGTCTGATATTAATCAGTAAAAGAGTTGTCCAGGTGAATAAAATTCCGTATCTTTATATGTCATTTAAAAGGTACGGACAATGGAAGAAAAGAAGATATTATTGAAGACAATAGAGGCATTGAATGCCACTATATCCTCCTTGTCCTCTACCAATCAACGACAAGCTGAGCAACTCCGTTCCCTTCAGGAACGTGTTAAGGAGCTGACGGCACAGGTCACCTGGCTGAACCGTCAGCTCTTTGGCCGCAAGTCTGAGAAGCTCGCTCCGTTTGACCCGAACCAACTTGACCTGTTCAGCGGGCAGGTTCCTGAAAATGCCCTTGAAATCAAGCAAGCGCATGATATTGCCGTGGAGTCTGTCAAGGAAACGGCAGAGGACAGGAAGCGTGAGCGGAAAAACCGCAGGATGATGGAAGACCTTCCCGTATTGGAACGTGTAGTCATCGAGCCGGAAGGCATCGACCTGAATTTATACAAGAAGATCGGTGAAGAAGTGACCCGTGTCGTGGAACACAAGCCGGGGCAATTGTATATCAAGGAAATCGTACGTCCCAAGTATGGGTTGAAGGACAATACCGCACTTCCTCCAGACGGGCAGAAATCCGTTGAGATAGCCGCTATGCCTTTGCTCCCGATTTATAAAGGAATTGCCGGCCCCACGTTACTGGCCGAAATCCTCCTTCAGAAATATGAATACCACCTTCCGTTCTATCGTCAGGTCCAACAGCTCCGACACTTGGGATTCAAGGCAAGCGAAAGTACGATAGACGGTTGGTTCAAACCTGCCGTAGAACTGCTCAAGCCCCTTTATGAAGTGCTCAAGTCGGAAATCATGAAGTCCGATTATCTGCAAGGGGACGAGACAACCGTTCCTGTTTTGGACAAGGCTTCCCATAGGACCAATAAGGAATATTTGTGGATGGTCAGGGCTGTAGTACAACGGCTGGTACTCTTCCATTACAACAATGGTTCAAGAAGCGGTACGGTGATAGAGGAATTGACCAAAGGATATAAAGGTTACTTTCAATGTGATGGTTTTGAAGGATACGAATCGGCCTTCAAGACCCGTCCCGATGTGCTTCTTGTTAACTGTATGGCTCATATACGTCGTCATTTTGAGCAGGCACAGAAAGAAAACAGGGAACCTGCGGAATATGCACTGAAAGAGATCCAGTTGCTCTATCGCATAGAACATGATTGCGATGAAAGAGGGCTGACGGCGGAACAAAGAAGGGACGAACGAACCAAGAAAGCCCGACCCATTATGGAGGCTCTGAAACTTTGGATGGAAACGGAAGGCATCAAGTACAGTCCAAACTCCCTTATAGGGAAAGCCATCACCTATGCCTATACCCGCTGGAACAATATGATGCGTTATCTGGATGATGGTAGAGTACGTATTGACAATAATTTGGCGGAAAATGCCATCCGCCCCATTACATTAGGAAGAAAGAACTATCTGTTCTGTGGCGATCATGAAGCTGCAGTCAGTATGAGTGTCGTATGTTCGCTGCTGGCTACTTGCAAGGCACATGAGGTAAATCCGAGAGATTACCTGAATGATGTGATAGCAAGAATGCCATATATGCAGAAAGCGACAAATGATGAACTGCTGCAAATGCTACCACATAAGTGGAAAAAGGAATGACTATATATGGCAAAGGCTGCATATCCAACTATAGGAATTGCAGCCTTTGTTATGTTTGGTATAGTGTACTTTATCGGATGCTTACTCTTCAAATTCTAATCTTGTCATAATTATAAAGGGTGTTATCGGTGCAACTTTGCACGTGGCAAAATTACAACACGATAACAACCTCTAAAAGGTGTATTTCAGTTAATGCTTACGCAAAGACATTCGCAGCGTGAAGTACATCTGTCTGAAAGACCTTAAAGCGGAACACGACCGCTGGCTGCATAAGGTGAATGCAGCGGAGGAAAAGCGCAGAAGCATAGAGAAGCTACAAAGAGCCAAGCAGCGAGAAGATGAATTTTACAAGAATAAATCTTGTTTCTTCGGTATTGTTATCACTGACAACGACATATGTAATGATCTTCTTATCATCGGAAACTCTCAGGTATCCATCCTTCGTCATAGTTTTTTCTTAAAGGTTCTTATTAGAAGAAATATCAAAGCTACAGCTACTACTAAGTCAATGATATTCCAAAGAACTCTTCCGAGTGCAACTTTGAAGAATGGCTGAAACAAAAGAGCTAATCCAGCAAATAAGAACCCAAGTCCATCTCTTTTATTTTTAAAATAGTCATATGATAGATAAACAAATGTACCTGCCGCTGCAAATCTCACTAATTCATAGAAGCCATATGGCATATCTGCTAAGCAAAGAATTAGCATTATGGCGATTATAAGTTTCAATATCGGTTTCATGTGGATTTATTCTATATATGGTTTGACAACATCTATACTCCAAGCATAATTTAAATTAGCTTGAGAACCATCAGCAAAAGAACCGGAAGTGATGCCAATGGCTTCTCCATACTCATTGATTAGTGCACCGCCACTACTTCCGTGATCAATAAGTGCGCTTATCTGCATTAAATTATCTGCACGCCATTGTGAAACTTCTCCTGAAGAGAAAGTGTTTTCCAATCCTCGTGGACTACCGATTGCATAGACTTTATCTCCAATTTTAGGTTTAGATTTTGCTATCGGAATGTAATTTGTATTTTGGCAGTTTACCTTAAATACGATAAAATCCTCTTTTTCACTTTTATGAAGGACTTTTGCTACAGAATACGATTTATTACTGCCAGCCAACTTTATCTGTTCTCTACCAATGGTAGTCCCTTTAAATACGTGATAGTTACTAACGGCAAGCCCATCGTTACTCACAAAGAAACCTGAGCCTTGATACCCATTACTGCCATCACTCGTAAAAATCATAAATACAGCATTACCATATCTATCGAAAACTTGAGAACCTTCTAGTTTATGATTAGAACGTTTGCTATTTTCCCTTTTTTGACTTGATGACGTTCGTCTTTCTCGAACTTCTTTTGTAGGAGAACCATCTCTATCACTTTCGGTTACTATTTCGGTTGATCTAAACCGCTCTCTTTGATTTCTTGCAGATTTACGGCAGCTAATGAAAGTGACGCAACAGAAAACAATTAGTAATACTGATATTTTTTTCATACTAGTTAATAACCCCCGGCTTGGGTAAAATATGTATTAGAAATCTTTGATTTTTAGTATTAGAAGCATTATCAGGATATGCTCTTAAAGCACCTTCTGTGCCACTACCACAGACTAGCACTTCACAATTTTGTCGCTTTAAATCCAAATGGCGGTTAATTTGAAAATAGCGATACAAAGACAAAGCCCTTTGGTAACTCAAATCAAAATTTCCAGTAAATCCATCATTGGAGGCTTGACCTTCAATAATTAACAAATACTTTACCGACTCACCATACTCTTCTTCTGCATGCCTTAGGAATTGATCTATTGCTAAGCCTGCGCTATATAGTTCTTCTCTTTTTTCTAGTGGAATATGAGTAATTTCAGATTGACCTATTGGGAACGAGACATCAATCTTTAGCACATGTTTCTTATGCAGTTCATTGTACTCAAACCATTTACTATCAATATTTTGTATGCTATTTTCAATATTATGAATCTTATCGATTTCTGCTTGAGTTGCAATTTGTAAATCATTTGCTTTTTTGAGTGCTCGTCCCATTGCAATAATCGCTACAACAAAGAGTACAAGTAATGTAAAGAACAAGCTAGTCATCAAATCTGAATAGCTTGTCCAAAACAAAGATTTCTTATTTCCTTTTGCCATACATGTTAGATTTTAATATCAAACACTTGGACGCAAAGCATAGCAAGAAGCATAATAAATGAACCACAAACGCCAACAGCAATTGCTACATTCATCCAATTACGCTTAGTATTTCCTTTAGAATCCAATGGTGTACCAATAGAACTTGCTAGAGTTTGAATTGCATTACCTTGCTCATCAATCTTTTGTTGTTGAGTTAGTATTGTTTGATTCAGTTTCTCCATTACTTTAGCCAACTCGTTCATTTGACTTGGCACATTTGCGAATTGTAACTTTAATGATTCGCGCTGAGTTGAGATCTCATTTTCAAGCAATTCCTTTTGTGCAGCTAACATTTCTTTGATTGCTGTGTTCTGAGTTTCAAAAGTACTTGATATACTCTCAATGCCTTGACGAGATTGTTCTTCTACCTCTTTGAATGTATCCTTTAGTCCACCAAATGGGTCATTAATTTCTGCTATCTTATTATTAATAGCTACACGTTGATCTTCAAGTGCTTTTGAAAGACTCTCTTGTTGTTCTTCAATCAATGCTTGAACTTGTTGATTTTGCTTTTGGAAAACCTCAGTCAAATTAGAGATACTTCCAGCTAGACTTGTTCCTAAATTATCCAAGGCATCTTGAACAACAGAGTCTAGACTAGACATCTGTTGTCTCATCATTCCTTGTCTGTCTTGAACATATTCAATCTCACTCTTGAAATAATTACCTAATTCTTCAGAAAGACGAGTCCTGTCCTCAATATCACCCAAGCGTGAATTCAATTTAACTACCTGAGCTATATATTCTTCTGAATTTCCAAGATGTTCAAAAAGGCGTTCCAACTCTTCTGTACATCCTTGCAGCTTATCATATACTTCTACATTAGCTTTAGCAATCTTAGCAATCTTTATTTTATCAATAGCATCAAGTAATTTTACTTGATTGTCATAATTGTCAGTTACTTGAGATAAGGTTTCCTTTAATTCTTTGGTATTTTCAGCAAAAGTACTATTGAAATTGTTTAAGTCATTTGCCATTTTTGTAAGTGCACCGGTAAGGTTATCTGACATATTAGGCATAACTTTTGTCTGAATCCAAGACAGAAATTTGTTCTTCATCTTAAGCATCTCACCTCGTGCCTCCTTGTACTTTGAGGTAGAAATGGCTGTAAACATGACACCAAGAAAGCTTGCAATCATAGCAATACCAATATCAGTCAGAAGAGTCTTAATTCCTTCGACCTGAATATTAGTACCTGTCAATAAAGTTCCAAGGTCTGTCCAAGCAAAAGATACAACTCCAATTGCGGCACCTAAAATTGTAGCCATAAGGCCAAGATAAAGGGGTGTCGATAACATTGTATCAACATCTTCCTCTATTCTTTGGGAATCTCTTTCAACTATCTCCTTGATTATCTGATAATCTGCAGACGTATTCTGATTTTCATTTAGATACCCATTAATATCATGCAAAGTTCCTTCAAATTCTGCATGATTAAGAGAGCATTCTATTGTGTTACTTTCTTTATGTAATGACAATGTATTTGTATTAGGGAACAATGCTCTAAGTTTACCAATAATTGACAGGTTCTTAAAGAATGCAATTACTTGAAGGACAACGATAAATGCTACGACAATCGCTACTATATAATATTGAACAGACATAGTTTATTGCTTAATTAATGAAATAACCGCTTTCTTTTCTACTTGAAATGATCCCATCATCAGTTTTGCTTCTCCAATAGAAATAATCTGGATTGTATTGGCACCTTCCATTTGATTTTGGATGTCACAATATGGAATGAGATATCGATTAACATCTGATATGGCTTTAATCATAGGACCATCGTCAGTATTAATTGTAAATTTGTAAATACTGCCACTTTTGCTTGCCCAATATAGAGAATCAGACGAAATCATGCTCTCTTCTAGTGTACCATTTTCTGATACTTCAAAATAGATTTTCTCGGAAGGATCATCAGAGCCGAAACTAACAGAATAGCTTTCCAGCATCTTCCTAAGACGAGAAATTTCTTTGTCCTTATCGGTTAGATTTTTGTTATATTCTTTTTTTAATGTTTCTAACTGGCTTTTGGCCTCTTCTTCAATTTTTTCTTTCTCATCAAGAGCTTTTACCCAACCACTTTCAAGTTCGTTGTTTTTTTTGTTTTCTTCATCGAATTTCTTAGTTTGCTCTTCTAATGATTGCTGAAACTTTTCAATCTCGACATCCTTATCTGAAAGCAGTTTTTGGTTCTTTTCGTTCTCTTTTTTATGCTTTTGAATTTCTTTTTCAAGTTCCTTAATTTTATCGATGAGTTCTTGGTTGTTTCTACTATTACCAGCCAAATTTCCTGTAAGATAGGACGATTTATTATAATATGTCTCTTTGAACCTACTCATACAAGGTTGATTGAGAATGAATTCTAATGCACGCTGCATGTCAGAAGAATTCTGCGGATCTACTTTTATATTGACTTCAAACATAACTTAACAATATTGGATTATAATTTTTGTGAGAACTTGAAAGTCACTAGACAAGCTCCCAGGCTTCTTCACATTTACACTCTTTGCTTGGTCTGGATCAATTCCGTTTGTTTGAACTTCACAGAAAGGATCAATAACGCTAGTTCGGTTATTAATAGCTTTACCTGTCTTTGCACAACAAAATTCAAAAGCATAAATGCCATTGCTTTTCCACGCTCTATACATGGCAACATCAGCAGATTGAGCTATTGACAACTTTCCTCCATCAACAGCTTTAAGCCAAATATATTCACGAGTTTCTGCTTGCTTATTGGCAACTTTGTCATTATTATCTTTTGGCTTCACTGTGTTGGGTAACATAGAATTAGTACCCTGTTCACGAAAAGCATTCTTTTTCACACCTCCTGTTGTAGAGCTTGATTGTACTTTTCGTGAATTACTCAATTGACTTTCAAGGACGTGTATACGATTCTTTAACTGTACAAATTCATCTTCTATTTTCGTGTAATCTTTTTTCAGTTCGTTGAATGAAAAACTATTGTCGCAATCCATATCAGAATGACTATATGCATAATTAGTGTGTGCTTTATAGATTGCATATAGACTAAATAAAATGGCGATACCACAAAGTATCAAAATCAAATATATGTCTGGAAAGCCACTAATTAGATTATGATGTATGGATTCATTTAAGCTATTACTTAGATCTCTTGTTGATGTTTCTAGACAATTCACCTTTGAAGTCAATTCCTCAAAAATAGAATCTTGCTTAACCTTGATACTATCTTGGGCAAAAAGAGTATTGTTAAAGCTGTATGCAAGCAGATGAAACAAAAACAAGCCGCTTCTTCTCTTTGAATTATTCATTTTCACAAACTCTATTACTTAAATCATTAATTACACCAATTATCGGATAGAAGAATAGAGTCTCTTCTAACTTATCATCAAGACTGACATCACTAGTATCCAATTTCAAACGAACACCTTTCTCTACATATGTAGACAGGTTCTCGTTGAAACACTTTGCAGCTAAATCAAGATGTTGCTTATCAATACCAAACTCGTTACTTAACGAAAATCCCTGAATACGTGCTAGTTTCAAAGCAATAAAGTTAAAATAGGCTCTTACGTCTTTAACAACATCATCATACATTGTCTGTGCATCAGCATATGTTTCTGATTCACACAGTAAGTTCCTTGAAACTCCTAAAAGAATACTCTTCGCGGATTCTATATTAGTTGGTTCGTGGCTCAAGAACAAACCACCCTTACAAGTAGCTTCCTTTGGGTTCTCAGAATTTAGTATCAGCTTAATATCCTTATCAATATCAGAATCATACACCAACTTAAAAATGTGCCTTGTTAGCTTCTCAAGAGAAGATTTATTAGGACTTAGAACAGATACTACTTTCGAACCATTACCACTAAACGCTATATTCGCGGGAACTTCTAATCCCTTTGCTTTCATGAGATGAGCCAAGTGATAAATAATAGAAGTATAGAAGATGAAGAATACTATCTTTTGGCTTCCATTACGCATTAAATACGCATTAAAATCAACTGCATCACTCATAGACTTTGCTTTAATCTTTTCGTTATCAGCAAGAGAAAACAAGAAAGATGCAACCTCAGAAGAATTACCATAGTTATTAGCAGTCTTTTGGATGAGCATTTTCTGTAATTCCTCTTCACCTTCAAGTTTTGAAATGAAATCATCTTTACATTGTCTGATAATACCGTTTAGTTCTCCATTTTGAACGCTAACTAAGCTATTACCAAAGATTGCATCAGCAGCAAATCTCATGGATGATATACACTTTACACCATTTGTATCCGCAACAACAATGTCTGTTGTACCCCCGCCTATATCAATTGTAACGATATTAGTCACATCAGATCTGGTTTTTTGGAAGAATGAATATGGAGCAACAGATTCTGTTATAGAAGTTGGAACTCCGGTTTGATTAAAGTATTTTTTATACGCAGCTGTCCACAAACGCTCAAATAGTCCTTTCTTAAAGGCAGACATACTTATTGGATAAAACCATTTGATTTGCGTTTGCTGTATACTAGCTCCTTCTTGAACTACTTTTGTACGTATCATCATAAACAAAGATTCGATATAACATTTTATTCTTTGCTCATTAGTGGGACTAGCTTGACTCCACTTTAAGTTAGGGACGTACTCATTGTACTTTGTGCCTACTATTTTTTGATTATACATAAATGCAGGAGATGCATTGCCAAATGGCTCATATGCTCCAATTCCAGTGCCATTACGTCCGGAATTTACTTTATCAATGCAAAGGACAGTGCGCATGGGAAAATGACAATTAGCGTTCACACCTATAGATTCAGGAATAAACTCACCTCTAATATGATCCATAACCACCGCACTATCTGTTGAAAAAAGCAGACTGAACTGTGGCTGGTCGCTATTAAATTCAAATGGCTTAGGTAGTTGGTCATCACCTGAAGAGTACTCTATATGTGTGTTCGATGTTCCTAAGTCAATGGCAAATGTCAACGAGGCGGCACCTGCACGTTGTTTAAACTTGGGTATTAACAATCCACTGCCTACTCTTTCTTTTCCAGATTCTGAAACTAAAGAAACTCTTGCAAAATCAAAAGTTTTTCCGTCCAACAAGTACACTTTTGAACTTAGTTCTTCTTGAATGTCCACATTTCTAGTAACATAATCTGGTACAAACTTACCAGCAATATTAGTATAACAAACACAAGTGCAGTCTTTATTTACAGAATGATCGGAAAGAATAACGATTCTATAATGTGCATCAGCCTCTTGAGCAAATTTTACAGGAGGAAATACACCTATTGCTAAATCCTCATCAGGAACAACAATTGCACCCTTATTGTTCTGCTCATCTGCTTTAACATCAAGAGTATATATTCGCTTATATTCTACTTCTCCAGCCTTAATAGGTACACGGAGTGATACTTCAACTCCGGAAGCTACTTGCTTAATTTCAAAAGCCTTTTTACCTGATGGAGCCAAGCCCGTTAAATAATCAGATGTAAAGTAATCAAAGAAAGTATCCTTTATTGGGAACAAATAACCTTCAACATTGCCATTTGAACTCTGATAGTTGCCATCAAAATAGTCTGCTTTATTAATAGCAGAAGGGAGCTTTATAATTTTATCTTCAAGGAAGTCGCTGATAGTTAAATAAGGATGCTGGATATTAATGCCAGGCAGACGCCGTTGCGCAAGAGGCAAAGCATCATAATATGGTACATCAAAACTTCTACCAAATTTAGAACCATAGTACTCCATGTTTTCATAAGCGTTTCCTCTGACAACAGGAAGAACTAACGGTAATGTTTCTGTCGATTTCAGAGCTTGTAATTCAAAATCAGAGTTTCCTGTGACAACAGCTCTTTTGCAATGGAATGAAACTCCATTGATTTCGACATCAAAAGATGTTGTAGTATTAATATTGACACTAAGAGCTTCATAAGTCTTATCTACGAAGTTTTTTGTACCAGGAATTATTGAAATACACTGATTTTGGATGCTATTAATTTCGTTTTTGAGGCTATTATCAAGAACGAAGTAAACAGCATCCATATATTTGGCAACCTCAGGATAATCATTATTAAAGTTCGCATTTGAGTATCTAAATGCAAACATATATTTCAAGAATTCTGGATCTCTTTGGTCAAGAGATGAATAGTTTGAATCAAATGCATAATCAGTACCGAAACATAGCTCCTTTGATATAGCAGACTCGTTATTAGCTGTAGAAAAAAATAGTGTTGCAGGTGAAGTAGCCCCAATGATGTGCATC
>ERZ506960.545-NODE-545-length-10474-cov-5.03676_pt1 | contig 10474 bp, 10 predicted proteins | sample MGYA00513170_ERZ506960 | MGnify/ENA metagenome assembly ERZ506960
CACTCGAAAGAGTGTCTTTTTTCATTGTGTATAATGAAATACTTCTTACATAAAAACTTCCTGCTTAAATAAAAAAGGAAAATTTGACCCAAATTTTTAGAGCCTCCGAGAAATACGATAAAAGCTGTATGTTTGCAAAGGCAAATAAAAATGGTTAGAATAAAGAAAGGAAAGAAACGGTCAGATAGCACCGCACTATCTTTCCGATTTTTTATAGTTACCTGCCGCATAGGCAGCTTAGAAATAATTTTGGTAAACTTTTGTTGAAAAGTTTGGGTTACCTGCCGCATAGGCAGCTTAGAAATCTCCTTAGGTCGGGTCGTCTGTCGGGGCAATGTTACCTGCCGCATAGGCAGCTTAGAAATTGACTGTTCCGGATGCCGACCGGCACCCCCAGTTACCTGCCGCATAGGCAGCTTAGAAATTAGTTCTGGTTCGTCCCCTCGTCCCGTTATAGTTACCTGCCGCATAGGCAGCTTAGAAATACTTCGTGTAACTGAATGGTCAACGGTATCCGTTACCTGCCGCATAGGCAGCTTAGAAATTTGTTTTTCTGAAACAGGAAGATCCGGTTTCGTTACCTGCCGCATAGGCAGCTTAGAAAATGTTTTTGTTGATTTCTTGTTTTTCATCCTCTGTTACCTGCCGCATAGGCAGCTTAGAAATCTCTTGCTTTTTGAGTGTATTTTTTCTTGATGTTATCGGAGTAAATGATAGGATCGATGATAAAGGTAGAGCATCCGAAGAAATTCGGGTGCTTATTTTATTTAACTTATATATTGGCTTATTCATGAATTTATTATTCAAAATTGTTATTTTAAATTGCAATTTTGATATTGACAGGATAGAATGAAAATGAGATGCAAATAATTTTTTAATTTTCATTAATGGAGAAAAGATAATGAATAAGGTTTCTTTAGCGGAAAAATGCGGTTTATTGCATGACAACGGAAAGGTGTGCATACGAGCGACACGAGAAAAGAAAAAACATTCTGTTCTCGGTAAAGAGTTCATGGAACAGTTTTTAACCGGGACGGAAGATGACAAGCAGTTATTAAGATGCATTTCTTATCATCATGGAAAAGAATTGTCAAAAGCAAAACTGCCAAATGATGACTTGGCGTATCTGATTTATGAGGCTGATAATATTTCAGCCGGGATGGATCGCCGTACCTATGAAGAAGAAACGGAATTCGGATTTGAAGCAGATGCCTGCTTGGAGAATATATTTAATGTATTCTCGGGAGAAGGACAACCATCTTATTTCCCTCTGAAAGAATTGAATGCGGAACGAGAGTCTGTGTATCCGGTATCGGTGAAAAACTTTGCATCGTCAGGTCGATATAATTCCATCATGCAATATCTTTCCGATAATTTTAAGAAAAAAAGTCCGATGGAAATGACAAATAATGAGTTACTTCGGATCTTGGAAGATACCATGATTTATATTCCATCCAGTACCAATGTTTCAGAATATGGTGATATATCTTTATACGATCATGCTAAACTGACCGGTGCTGTTGCAGGAGTAATGGTTAAATATTTTGATGCGAATAATATAACAGACTATAAAGACAGCTGTTTTGTCAATTCGAAAGACTATCGCAGTAAAGATATGTTTTTAATGATATCCGGAGATTTTTCCGGTATACAAAAATTTATTTATAAGACACAGTCCAAAGGTGCAATGAGGATGCTCAGAGGGAAATCTTTCTATCTGGACATGGCTTTAGAAAATATAGTGGATGATCTGCTGGAAGAACTGGAGCTGTCCCGAGCAAATTTGATTTATTGCAGCGGCGGACATTTTTATATTTTAGCCGATAATACGGATAAGACACGGCAGTCAGTAATAAAAGCGAGAAGTAAAATCAATAGGGATTTGTTGCATATATTTTCCGGATCTTTATATTTGAGTCTGGCTTATACACCGTTTTGCCCGAATGATTTAATGTCCGGAACGGAAAGCGGCAGAAATATATTCCGGGATATAAGCGATGAGCTTTCTTTGGTCAAGCAAAAGCGGTATGACAAGGAAGTTCTGGCAGATTTATTCAATGAAAACAGTACAATCAATCAAGTGAACCCGGGGGAAAGAGAATGTCCGTTGTGCCATAATTCAAGGGAAGAACTATCTCCTTATAGTGCTTCCGCATATGATGAAATCGATGATAATTACTCGGAATTTGAAGTTTGTGATATTTGCAACGGCCTGTACGATTTAGGGAAATCAATCCTTGATGATCGCAAAACCATATTTGGCGTGGTTAAGGAAAAACCGGATGAAGATACGGCAGTCCCGTTACCTTCTTTATATGAAAATTTATGGCTGGTTGCAGGTGACAAAACGTTATTTGAACGTTTGCAAAAAGAAGAAAAATTAGTAAGGATTTATGATAAAAACGGTTCTAATACATCATCCTTAATGGCAGCCCGGTTGTGGGTGGCAGATTATGCAGCTAAAAATAAAGATAATCAGATTATGAATTTTAATGAATTGGCTGAAAATTCCGGAGGGGAAAAAGGAATAAAACGGTTGGGAGTACTCAGAGCCGATGTGGACAATTTGGGAGCTGCCTTTATTGCGGGATTCCAAAGGAAAAACGAGAAAAACCCGAATGAATATGCCACATTGTCCCGATATACCACACTATCAAGGAGTTTGGCACAATTCTTTAAAAAGACGATCACCGGTATTTGTAAAAAAGAATTGCCGGCAGGAATCTCACCGTTTTATCTTTTTGAAGAAAAGGAAGGGAAACCAAGAAATATACATATCATTTATTCCGGAGGCGATGATCTGTTCCTTGTAGGGGCGTGGGATGATTTGATTGAATTTGCGGTTGATCTGAAACGTACTTTTTCTGTGTATACTAATGGAAAACTCACTTTCTCAGCGGGACTCGGATTATATTCTTCCCACTACCCCATCAGCCGTATGGCAGATGTGACCGGTGAATTGGAAGATATTGCAAAAAAGAATCCGGGAAAAGACAGTATTGCCTTTTTCGGCAGCGATACGGAATATGATTATCATGGAGAGAAAGAAAGTGCTCCTGTTTATCATTGGGATGAATTCATTAACACGGTACATGGGGATAAGATGAAATTTCTGAATGATCATCTGGTACTCTTCGGGATTAACGATAAAGATAAAAGCAAGACTCGAATTCCTGCGGGAAAATCCCTGCTCTATCGGATTATGGAGCTCTTGAAAGGCAGCAAAGACAATAAAATGGATCTGGCTCGTTTTGCCTATACATTGGCTCGGTTGAAACCGAGAGATGACAATTTAGAAAAATGCTACGAGGAGGTAAAAACAACATTTTATAAATGGGCAATGAATGATAAAGAAAGACGGGAATTAGTAACAGCTCTACAGTTCATAATTTATCGCATGAGAGATAAGGAGGAAGCATGATGCAGGAAGAAAATCAGATTGTAGATCAAGCGGAGCGAGTGATGAAGACACTTTCCGAAGCAAGAGATGACATGGGAAAGAAAATAGGAATGGTTACAACTTCGCAAATCAGGAAGTTTTTAACTGCAGTAAATACAGTTACAGAAAAAGTAAATATGTATAAATTAGAGAATGAAAAGACCAAGGATTCATTGCCAATAGAATTACAGGCACAGATAAAATACTTGAAAGTAAAATTGGCATATCAGATAGGGAGAAATAACAACAGGGGAAAGAATCCTGTAAAAGACTTTGCGGAAAAAGCCAAGTTGATGGAATGGATTGATGAGATAAAAGACAGTGTAAAAGCATATGAAAATTTTGCTCATTATGTAGAAGCGTTGGTGGCATATCATAAATTTTACGGCGGAAAGGATAAATAATCATGGCACAAGTACAGTTACAGGGGAAATTGCTTATTGAAGCAATACTTACAGTAAAAACAGGATTACATATAGGGGATTCCGACGACTTTGCACCGATTGGAGCCGTAGACAGCCCGTTTATCCGAGACCCGCTGACAAAGGCGCCGATCATTCCGGGAAGTACCTTAAAAGGGAAAATGAGAACACTTTTGGCAAAAGTAAGAGATGGAGTAATGCAGCTGCCGGATCCGTCCAAGGACGAAAAAGTGGTAGCCCGCCTCTTTGGAGTCGCTTCCACAGGTGGAGGAAAAGAAACGAAACCGGCGCGTTTACAGTTCTCCGATGCATTTGTGAACAATGAATCGGTTCAAAAGTTCAAAAATTTGGATACGGATACCTATTTAGGAGAAATTAAATCAGAAAATACAATCAACAGAGGTACAGGCGTGGCAATGCCGAGACAGATCGAAAGAGTACCTGCCGGAATGGCTTTTGATTTCCATTTGGTCTACAACATAGAAGATGAATCTGAGCTAACCGAAGATTTGGATGTACTCATCAGAGGTTTCCGCTTGCTTCAGCTGGACTACATAGGCGGACACGGATCCAGAGGATACGGACGGATTGCATTTTCTCAGTTCCGTGTAAAAAAGATGAGTCCGGAAACGGCAGAATTGTCTGACTGGGAAGAAGCGGCTAAAAAATTTGAGGAAGTGAGCATATGAAATCTTTCGAAGTGATTCTTCTGAAATTTATTTCGCCGGTTCACTTCGGTGATGCGGCGGATGGTGGCGGACTGGAAGATATTATACCCTACTGCAGAGCGGACACCTTTTTCAGTGCATTATGCAAAGAAGCGGCAGATATCTCTTCGGAATTATTGGAATGGCTTCTCGAACGGGCAAAATCCGGGGACATTCGTATATCCGATTTATTGCCGTGGAGAGAATTTGATCACAATTATGAGTTGTATATTCCCCGTCCCATTATGTCAGTACAGAAAAGACAAGATAGAACGGATTTATCTTTTGAAGAAGTAAAAGAACAATCTAGGGAGAGAAAAAAACAAAAGAAACGTTCTTTTATCCGAACATCGGAAATAAAAAAATATCTCCATGGGGAAGATATATCGGATCAGCCTGAATTCGGTAAAGAAGCGATGCGTACGCAATTTAACGGGCGGGAAAAATTGCCTTATCCCATAGCGGCGTATCACTTTGGTCCGGATGCGGGATTGTATGTACTTCTTTCAGGAGATAACGAGGATCTTCAAAAACTGGAAACGCTCATAAGAATGACCGGTTTATCGGGGATTGGCGGAAAACGAAGCAGTGGCTACGGAAAATATAAATGGGAAGACGATCCTTTGTTCCTCAGTGAAGATGCGATTTATGGCGGAGATGATGCAGTCTTATATAAAATGCTTTCATCGGGAAAGGCAGATTATTATATGGCGCTTTCCTCGGTTTTGCCGATGGAAACAGAATTGGAAACTGCTGAAAACGGTACGGGAAAATTGATAAAAAGAGGCGGTATTTCTTGGTCACGAAATATGGAAGAACCCCATAAAACAAATAATATATATATGATGACTGCCGGATCCTGCTTTACAAAACCATTGGAAGGGAGAGTGGCAGACGTCAATAACGGTTCTGCACCGCATCCCATTTATAAATATGGAAAAGGATTATTTGTGGGGTTATCGCTATGATGAAATATTGGAAAATGAAAATGACCGTTCAGTCTCCGATTCATATCGGCAGCGGTGATATTTTTGGAAGAAATCAATATATTTACCAAGAAAAAAACAGAAAAGCTTATGTGTATTTCTTGAAAGAAATGAAATGGGCAGAATATCTCAATAAAGAAAACTTGCTGGACAAATTTGTATATACTATGGAGCGAAATCCGACAAGATTCTCTATTTTTAGTTTTTTGAATGAGGAAAAAGCTTATAACAATCCGAGAAATATGGATCAGGTAATAGAAGAATTGATAAAAACCGGAGTCTGTTCAAATCCCCTTACTGCTGATGTGGAATATACAAAAAATCCAAAGGATGCACTTAATGATATCCATACATTTATCAAAGACAGCGAAGGACGGATGTATATCCCCGGTTCCGCTCTGAAGGGTTCATTTCGTACGGCGATTCTAACTGCCATGATTCGTAAAGACAGAAACCGTTATGATAAATACTGGAGAGATATAAAAGGAATAGTTCAACAAAACGAAAGAATAAAGAATGAACGTCAAAAAAGAGGAATGCTGAAAAGAGAAATCGGAAAAATTATTGAAAGACTGGAAAGAGAAACGCTTATTCCGGCAACAAATGGCGGAAAAAGAAATATGGTAGACAGCTTATTCAAATCTTTTCATGTGAGCGACAGCACCCCTGTTTCGGAAAAAGGTGTTCTTATACGGAAAGCGGATATCGGAGAGGATGAAAACGATCCACATACAATTTTCCTTTGGCGGGAATGCATAATGCCCGGGGAAGAGTTGTTTTTCACGATCGGTATCGATGAAAAAGAAATGGGAAAAACGGGCATTTCCGATGCGAAATCACTGATTAAATGTGCACAGGACTTTGTTGATTTCCAGTATGATGATTTACTTTTTAAATCATTCGGCGATCTTAAAGCGCTCGATGAGATGAAAAAGAATGACCTGATTTTGGGAGGCGGTACGGGATATATCAGCAAATCCATCATCTATGCTCTGGCACCTTCCGTAGAAGACGGGGTGTATGTGGTAAAGAAAATCATGAAAGAACAATTTAAAAAAGGTCATCATGACGAGGGAGAAGATATTTCTCCCCATACACTGAAACTTGCAAAAATGGGAAACCGTTATCAAATCATGGGAATGTGCAAATTAGAAACGGTGGAAGAATTATGCTGAAACTTTTTGGTGCAGAAATAACGCTGCCGGAAGGAATTCATCTGAATCAGTCTTTCGGATCGGTATTCCAAGGAGCATTGATTGAGCAAATCAATCAAGAATGGGCGGGGAAACTGCACGAACAGGCAGTCCGCCCATACAGCCAATATTTGTGCAGGAAAGAAGGAAAATCCTTCTGGCATATTGCCACCTTGAATGAAGAAGCTTGTGATCAAATCGTTCAGCCGCTGACGGATAAGAAAACACTGTATCTGAAACAAAAAGGATATGAAGTCGGCTTGGGAGATTTTCATGTCATAAAAGAAAGCTCTTTTCAGACGATAGAAGAACATTTTTGGACAGGAACAGATCGTATCCACCATATAGACATGGATTTTCTCACAACCACCTCTTTTAAAAGCAACGGTGCATATATTATCTTTCCCGAAACTGTCCTTTTGTTCAATAATATACTGCGGAAGTGGAATACCTATACCGACAGCATGACATTAGGGGAAAGTCATTTGGAAAATAAATTGTCGGAAGGAATGAATATCACCGGTTATCATCTCCAAACCCGTTCCTTTTCTGTGGAAGGACGATATATCAGCGGATTTTTCGGAAATATCAGACTGGGACGCTTTAAAAATGATGTAGTCTCCCGTATAGCAGGAATGTTATCCGTTTTTGCGGAATATTCGGGAGCAGGAATGAAGACGGCTCTGGGGATGGGGGCTGTACAAAGTGAAATATTCTATTATCAAAAGAAGGAGTAAGATATGAAAATTTTATTTTCTCCTGCAGGAGATACGGATCCGGTCAGAGGATTTTATGACGGAGGGATTCTGCACACCCTGCGTCATTATGGGCCTATGGATAAGGTCATCGTATTTTTGACTAAAGATATGGAGATTAAAGAAAAAGAGACAGCCTGCTATACAACCGGCATTCGTTCGGTCGATTCGAGCTGTGAAATAGAGTTTATCGAAAGCGGAATTACAGACCCTCATCAATTTGGACCGTTGACGAAACTGCAAGATGCTTATACCAATATTAGAAAGAAATATCCCGAAGCGGAATGGTATTTCAATTTATCCTCAGGAACACCGCAAATTAAAACGGTAATGGCATTGATTGCTCTCGACTATTCCGATGTAAAGGCTATCCAAGTAGCATCCCCTGAAAAGAAATCGAACAGGGGAAATAAACCATGGCAAACAAAAGAAGATCTGGAGCAGATGCTTGAATTAAATGAAGATAATGAACCGTCATCACCAAACAGATGCAGCATATCCAATTTAGTGCTCCTTAAAAAACATAGTCTTACGATGCAGATAAAATCCTTGGTGCAAAACTACGAATATGAAGGAGCATTACAAATTTTACGTTCCGATAAGGAACTTTTTTCTGAAATTACGGAAAAACTCCTTCATCATGCTGTTTTGAGAAAAAAATTGATGTGGAAAAAAGCCAATAAAGTTATTTCTGAATATGAAGGACAGCCGCTGATCCGGCAGGCAGGCGATTTTGAAGAGTTTTTCCGCAACATGGAACTTTACCAAAGAAAGAAACAGCTGTCGGAGTTTATTCTGAAAATTTCTCCGCTGTTATATAGACTGGGACGAAAATATCTGGATACACTGATCGATATAAACCAATGCGGATACAATGGGGAAAATACATTTTATATCGATAGAGAAAAGATGCTCAAAAATTATGGATCAATAGTTAGATTTATAGAAGATAAATTGAAGTCAGATTTGAGGAAACGCTTAACATTCCATATCATGGTCGTTATCTTTTGGTATTTTAATGAAAACGAAAAAAAGAATGATGAAAAACACAAAAAAATCACTGATATATTAACAAAACTTCGAACGGTAGAAAAAGAAGTCAGAAATTCGATAGCCCATGAAATCACAAATATTGATGAAGACAAAATAAAAGAAAGAACGGGAGGACTGACATCAGCAGATATCATGAAATTGTTTCGTAAGGCTTCCCAATTGATTCGCGGGCAATCCATTCAATGGGACTATGACAATCTGAATGAAAAAATAATCAACAGCCTGTAAAGAGATGAGGAGCTTATGAGTTGGATCTATGTGACAGAACCTGGGGCGAAACTGTCAAAACAAGGCGGGCATTACATTATCAGAAGAGAAAATGAAACACTTTGTGAAGTACCGATTTGTGTGGTCGAAGGTGTTACTTTATTCGATACTATACAAATCAGTGCTGATGCCATTGTCGAACTTTTAAAAAATAAAGTACCCGTCACATGGCTCTCATCTACGGGACGATTTTTCGGACGGCTGGAATCCACGGACAATTCCAACGTACTACGGCAAAAAGAACAATTTGCCGCATTAGAAAATGAAGAATTTCGTTTAAAACTGGCAAAAAGGGTCGCCTTTGGAAAAATTTATAACCAAAGAACAATTCTTCGCAATTATAATCGGAGAATAAACAGCCCGTCGGTAGAAAAAGCGAGATGGGATATTCGAGTCATAGCGGATAAAATTCATCAAATACACGGGATCGATCAATTGCGGGGATATGAAGGAATGATTGCAAAAATCTACTTTCATGGTATCGGTCAAATGGTTCCGAAATCGTTTGCTTTTGAAAAAAGAACGAGACGACCGCCCAAAGATTACTTTAATTCCATGCTCAGCTTGGGATATACTTTGCTGCTCTATGATTTCTATAATGCTTTGATAAACTGCGGCCTTCATCCCTATGTAGGTTTCTTTCATGCTTTGAAAAACGGGCATCCCGCTCTGGCTTCGGATCTTATGGAACCATGGAGACCCGCCGTGGTGGACGGGCTTTGTCTGTCCCTTGTAAAACGCAAAGAAATATCACCGGAACACTTCGACATAAGCGAAACGGGAGGCGTCTATTTAAATAGAATAGGTCGAAAAATCTTTATAGAAGCCTATGAAAAGAAGATCCGCTCGGTTAATACATATTTCCAAGGAAAATACTCATGGAGACATACCATACAGATGGAATGTGATTCCTACAGCCTTGCAGTCCACCAAATGGACGTGGAACAATTGAAACCTATGGTGATACGCTGATGGAAGAATTTCAAGTACGGCCCACCGATGATAATCGCTATATTGTGCTTATTATTTACGATATAACCGATAATAAAAGAAGACTCGAAATGGTACATTGCTTGGAAAAATATGCTTTGCGGGTACAAAAATCCGCTTTTGAAGGACTGCTGACGCCACGGCAATATGATCAGATGGCATACTTTGCAAGCAAAATCATCGACGAAAAAGAAGATTCACTACGGATGTACATCTTGTATGACCATACGAGGGTAAAATCATGGGGAAAAGGTGACGTCAAAATGGATGATGTGATAATATACTGAAAGAAAAAGGGAAAACGTAAACCCGGAAAGGAGGAAAAATGATCAATTTCCGCCGATGGGCATCAATACAGGCTGAAACGGACTTTTTTGAACCGGTAGAGAGACATAGTCATCGTTTTGACGGTACTCCGCCGAAAAATGCAAAAAGAAGCCAGACAATATAGATGTTCTCAAAGATGCGGATAAAAAAAGATCCCCGAATGAGGGGACGGAAACATTCCCCGATTTTATTTAATTGCTTTACATGATCGACAAGATAAAAAAAGATCCCCGAATGAGGGGACGGAAACGGGAATCTTCTCTCATTCCCTTATAAAATCCTGTACATGGTGATAAAAAAAGATCCCCGAATGAGGGGACGGAAACTGTAAATTT
>ERZ506960.562-NODE-562-length-9967-cov-5.32809_pt1 | contig 9967 bp, 8 predicted proteins | sample MGYA00513170_ERZ506960 | MGnify/ENA metagenome assembly ERZ506960
AGACGTGTGCTCTTCCGATCTTGCGCGACCAGATGGTGCTCGACGTGCTCGCCGAGAAGCTGGACGTCAAGGTCTCCCAGTCCGACGTGTTCAACTTCCTCGCTTCCATCGCCCAGCAGTACGGCATGGATCCGAACGCTTTCATCCAGGCCATCATGCGCAACGGCCAGCTCGGCTCCGCAGTGCAGGAAGTCGGTCGTTCCAAGGGCCTGCTCGCCGGCATGCGCGCCGTGACCTTCAAGTCCGAGGGCGAAACCCTGGACCTGAGCGCCTTCCTCGGTGAAGCCGCTGAAGATGAAGAAGCCGAGAGCGTCGAAGCTGCTTCCGCAGCCGCCGCTGTGGCTGACGAACTCGCTTCCGAAGAGTGAGCTTCTCTTAATGCCTGACTCGTAAGAGTCATCTTTCTAGGGCGCTGAGGGGTGGAATCCAGTGTGGATCCCACCCCTCAATTTATTTCGTATTCGGATCTTTAACCAGAGCAAAAAGATTGCCGAAACGTGGGCTACAGCAGGAATTTGATTTCGGCGAAAAACTCACGAACCATATTGTTGACGAGCATATCCGGGGGAGAGCCGGCCGCAATGCCTTGGGCGTTGTCTAAGCCATATTTGTCGGCAATCTGCAACGCGCGAAACATGTGGAAATTATTGGTGATCACGCCTATGGAAGCATTATCGTCGTTGATCATCTTCTTGCTGTTGACGATGTTTTCCTCAGTGGTTTTTGAATCCGGCTCCTCAAGAATGCGCTGTTCGGCAATACCATGTTCCTTAAGATAGTCAGCCATGCCTTGGGCTTCGGGGAACGGTTCATTCGGTCCTTTTCCGCCGGAAACGATGCAGATGGTATTCGGATTCTCATCTAAATATTCGATGGCCTTGTCGAGACGGTAGCGAAGTACAAGGCTTGGGCCGGACTTACGCACCTGGGCGCCGAGCACCACCACATAATCAAGATCCGGTTTGCCCTGCGCATGCATTTTACTGACGATACAACTTTCCACTGTACCGAACGCGACCAGACCAATACACGCGACCGCAATCAATATGCCTCTGACCAGTCTTGGCAATATCGTCCACCACCGGAAGAGCAGACCGAATCCGAGTATCGCGAACAAAACTGCGAACGCTAGCCAAACAATCCAGAAACTCGTGCCGGAATGCGTATTGCGCACGGCGAAAGCGTAACATGCGCATGCCACGGCGAGTACTAAGCATAGAGTGCCTGTGATTCGTCTAATCAACGTTGCCATGATGAACCTCTCATTCATTGCGTGTCGCACGCAATCCTGTCTCATCCTAAGCACGTGGCCCCTAGACTCCCAAGCGTCGCACGCCAATGCCAACAAATCCTGCGCATTCCTGCTATTGCAATACTATGTGCATTATGCCATCCATGAACGGAGCTTTGGCATGGCTGCGGCTAGGATGGGGGAGCATGACTTCAGAAACGATTATGCTTCGGACGATGCGTCGCACGGATTTTCCTGCGCTTGAAGAGCTTGTTCGACAGGCTTGGTATGCGGATGATGAGTCGGATAATAACGGGAATGTTCCGAACAATGAGCGCGAGTTGCGTGAGTACAAGCTGCGCAAGGCGATTCGTCTGCGCAATATGCACCGACTTGCGGCAATCGACATGCATGATTTTCTTTCTCGCACCACCGAGGCTACGGTCGCTGAACGTGATGGTCGGGTGCTTGGCGTGGTATTGGGATCGTTGAGGTCCCGTGTTACCACAGCGCAGAGGATACGTCATGCTATTACGCGAAATTGCTTGGCGTTGCCCTTGTTGGCAAGCAAGGATGGTCGTCGAGGACTTGCCGATCAGATTGCGATTTTGCAGGTCGATGAAGTGTTGAAGCGAGATGCTGGCAAAAGCTATCAGGCTGAGGTAACGCTGTTCGCGGTTTCTCCGGAAGCGCGGGGCATGGGTGTCGGCCGTAAGCTGTTCAATCACATGCTTGACGTGTTTCGTGCTGCTGGAATGAATGAGTATTTCCTCTTCACTGACACTACCTGCGATTACGGTTTTTATGATTACCGTGGTTTGACGCGTAAAGCGGAACGTACCATACGCAGGGATTCCTTTACTCAAGGTGGTTTGGAAGACGGTTCGCTTTCCTTCTTCCTGTACGAGGGGCGCTGCTGAACGTTTCTGCCCATCGCTGTGAAAGGCGAGTGATTGAATCACTGAGTTCATCGGCTATCCGATTTGGTGGGGCGGAGCTGCATGGCCGTAGAGCAGCCAGCCTTCGGTGGTAGGCGCCATATCGGCGAACTCGTTCCAGTTGCTCGGCTAGTCGCCGTGTTCTTCGGCCAATGCCGAGAGTCTGGGGAAGTGGCTCATGGCGATGCTTTGCTGCGTGGTCACCACCGTCGGCTATTTCGGCGCCTGCGTCTTGCATTCCCCTGGCAACGGCGGCACCGGTGCCTTGAGCGCCCTTCGCTACCGCATTGCCGATGTCTTGGACGGTGTGTGCGGTCTCGCTGCTAGGCATTCTGCAAGGCCTTGCCGGTGTCGTTTACGGCCTTGCCCGCGGCTTCGATCCAGGTGGGACCGTCTTCGACATGCAGATGAATGTGCTCAAGTTGCAATGTGCTGGCGAATGCATTGAGATCGCTGGTGATGCTTTCGATGTTGGCGGGGCTGAGTTGCCCTGGCTGGGTGAATTGCAGATGTTTAATGATGCGTCCATTCGGTTGTCGTACAACGCCGGCTTGAAATGGCCCTTTCTTGCAGTTCTTGCCGTATTTGGCAACCAGTTCGGCCGATTCTTTGGTGAGCTTCACCCAACGCCCACTTTCGGCCATGGCGTTGCCGGCCGCCTGTGCGCCTTTGCTGGCCGACGAGACGGTCTGTATGACTTTGGTCGTGAAAGCCTTGGAATCGAAGCCTTCGTCCTTGAGCCAGAGATCTATGGTCCCGGCGTCGCCGAGGAAGACGGTGCCTTGTTCGTCTTGGATGATGGTGACGCTTTGCGTGTCGTCTGGATTGTTGTTCCCGGTGCTGGCATCGGCATCACCGTCTCCGCCGTCGAATGGGATGAGTTCGTTGGAATCGTAGTCGATCATGGTTATTTCCTTCAAATCCACTTGGTAGCAGTATACGACCGGCAGACGCGTCGATGCGTTTGGGAGTGACGGAGATGCGCGGTGATGAGAAAATCTTAGGTTTGTGTTTACGAAACAGACTGGCGGAGAAAATACCTTCAGAGAACTGGTTGATATGTAGAGTCATCGAAAAGCTGCCTCTATAATAGCGTCACCGAGTAAACGTGTTTTTGAGTGAGATATTGAAGATATTCCCTTCTGATAAGAGATTGTTATTGTTCTTGTACCGAGTGGCTGAATCTTAGTGCCAAGATTCAGATGGTATAATCCTCCGATGCATATACTTGTCTGTACCAACAATTTAGGAGTTCAACGATAGTGAGTACTCTTGGCAAAGATGAGCGAGCACTTAGTGCCGTAGATCTTTTCGCTGGATGTGGCGGCATGTCTCTTGGGTTTATGGATGCTGGTTTTGATGTTGCAAGGGCGTATGATAATTGGGATGCGGCGATTAAAGTGTATGAGAAAAACTTTAATCATCCTATAATAAAAATGGATTTAACAAATGAAGAAGATGCAATTAAATCCATTTTGGAAGTGTCGCCAGAGTTAATTTTTGGTGGTCCGCCTTGCCAAGATTTTTCTACTGCCGGTTATCAGGATGAAACTCGCGGTCGAGCCGTTCTGTCGATATCCTTTGCGCGTATTATCGCCGGTGTTCATCCACGCTGGTTTGTAATGGAGAATGTTGCGACTATACGAAATACACAATCTTTCAAAGTGGCTTGTTCGATTTTTAAAAGCGCAGGTTATGGTTTAACTTGCAAAGTTCTCAATGCGGCACACTGTGGTGTCCCTCAAGCTAGGAAACGTATGTTCGTTATCGGTGGTCTTGGCGAGAGCGACGGTTTTCTTCTTGATGCTTTAAATGAAAACCTTGCTGAAAGACCTATGACAATTCGTGACTATTTAGGTGATTCGCTTGGGATTGATAATTATTTTAGAGTCCCTACTAATTATAGCCGGCGTGGTGTATTTAGTATTGATGAACCGTCAATGACCATCAGAGGCGTAGACCGTCCTATACCTAAAGGATATAAGGGAAATCCAAATGATTCAGCTCCCGTCAGTGAAGTTAGAATATTAACTCCTAAAGAACGTAGCTATATTCAAACATTTCCTAAGAGTTTTGATTTCTTTGGATCGAAATCAGATATAAATCAAATGATAGGCAATGCAGTTCCTGTCAATTTAGCAAAATATGTTGGTTCGATACTTATGAAACATATAGCACAGAGAAAGGTTATCGGTAAATGAGAGCCGTTGATATTTTTTCCGGCTGCGGAGGTATGTCTTTAGGATTCGAACAAGTTGGAGTCGATGTTGTTGCAGCTTTCGATAATTGGAAGCCTGCTGTTGAAATATACAAAGCGAATTTTAAGCATCCGATTTTACAAAAAGACCTTTGTGATGAAGATTCTATTCAGTTGATAGCGGACAAACAGCCAGATATCATCATTGGTGGTCCGCCCTGCCAAGATTATTCAATTGCTGGGAAACGCCAAATTGGTGAGCGAGCTAATCTTACAATTAGATTTGCTGAAATTGTTACGTGCGTAAAACCACAGTGGGTTGTTTTTGAAAACGTATATAATATTGAACGTTTTGGAACTTTGCCTGTGATGCGAAATAAATTAAAAGCAGCTGGCTATGGTCTGAGTGAGCGGGTTATTGATGCAAGTCTTTGTGGTGCTCCCCAAGCTCGGAAGCGTTTTATTCTTGTTGGTCATATGAATGACAGCGATGGTTTTCTTGATGAAATACTTGATTCGAATTTGGCTGATCATCATATGACTGTTCGAGAATATTTAGGCGATAAGCTACATACGCAATATTATTATATGCATCCACGAAGTTATGCGCGACGAGCTGTATTTTCAATTGATGAGCCAGCTGCAACCATACGTGGTATTAATAGGCCTATTCCGTCCAACTATAAGAGACATCCTAGCGATGCAGCAGCTATAGAAGATGGTGTTCGAGCTTTAACTACAAAAGAGCGGAGCTATTTACAAACTTTTCCTGATGCGTTTAAATTGCCGGGAGCAAAAACAAATGTTGAACTTGCAATTGGCAATGCTGTTCCTCCTGCTCTAGCTAAATATATTGCAAAATGTATTGAAAAATACATTAATAATAAAGAAGATTCTGCTGGAGATGAAAACGAATGACATATTTTACGCGTATTGATGATTATCGGACATATTCAAACGCAAAATCTGATTTTCATTTTGACTACAACGCAAATAGTGGCGGTGGGCAAGCTTTTTTAGGTGGGTCTTTCTATGATGCCGGAGGTGCGCCTCATAAGCTAAAAGAATTAGAAGGAAAATATGCTCACATATCTTTCGCTTACCGCGATAAAGATGGGGTAACTCATACTGTAGATCTTGGTGCTGACCCAGAAACTTCGTACCCAATTTCTCCACGGGCGGTAGGTAACAGCCAAATGAAATTGGGATTGTCGGGAAAGATAAGGCCTAGTCTTGTTGTTCCGGCACTTTTGATGCTTCCTGCGACTTGCGGCGTTAATATGGCAGAATCGCTTGACGTGTCGCCTTTAACGCAGAATAACTATTGGCTACGCTCAATGTGGTTAGAGTGTAGTGAACGCAATGGCTATGTTGTTTTAACCCCGAAAGATTATGTGTTTAGCGGTTGCAGTTCAAAGAAAGGATCGTCTAACAACAAAGTTATCGGAGAAACCAAATTCTTTCTTTTGGATTTTAATCAAAGAGCAAATGATATTATCTGGGCTGCAGCTCATTCCGCTTTTCTTCCACTCAGTATTGGAAAACCTCTAGAACAGATATCAGCAGTGCTTACATCAAATACGCCTTTTAATTATGAAAAATGCGCTCAATATACTGCCGAGATCATGCGAAGTCTTTCACAAGAGCAGCCGGAACTCTACTCTGGTTATTCTGATCCACTTTTGGCAATCATAAAAATACTGCAGGAGACAGAGAGTAAAACGGTGAAACCGCTTAATGATATTGATACCCCTCGCAACTGGATTTTCTTTGGTGCTCCTGGTACTGGTAAATCGCATGAATTGAATCGAATCGCAGAGGAATCATTCTCTGAAGAGAATATTTCGCGCGTGACGTTCTATCCTGACTACACCTATTCTCAGTTTGTCGGCTGTTTCAAGCCTATAGCGGAGAAAACGGTTGATGAAAACGGAGAAACGGTATCGCATATCACATATCGTTATGTGTTGGGTCCCTTCCTTAAGACCTATGTCGAAGCACGCAAGCACCCAGATCAGAATTATCTGTTGATTGTGGAGGAGATTAATCGCGCTAATCCTGCTGCTGTGTTTGGAGATATTTTCCAATTGCTCGATAGGCGTGACGATGGGTGCAGCGAATATTCGATTGCGACTCCTGAAGAGATGAGCAATCAGCTCAAAGAGGTTTTCAAAGACGAATCTACCGAAGCGGATAAATTAGCTATTCCTTCGAATATGTATATCTGGGCAACTATGAATAGCGCTGACCAGGGAGTTTTCCCCATGGATACTGCTTTCAAACGTCGTTGGGATTTCCGTTATATGGGCATTGACGAGGGAGAAAAGAAAATCGTCAAAGTTAAAAACGGAGATGTTGAAGAAAAGAAGCATCTTGACGAAATTAATATTCCATGTGGCAAGCATGTGATTAATTGGAATGGGTTCCGCAAAGCCATCAACAACTTTATGATGAGCGATAATCTTAAAGTCAATGAGGACAAATTGCTCGGGCCGTTCTTTGTAAGTCCGCCAGCGCTGAACGAAAAGCGTTTTGCGGATGTATTCAAGGACAAGGTGATTCTTTATCTGTATGAGGATGCTTGCAAGACAAAGCATCAGAAAATGTTCCGCAGTGAACTTAAGACTTACGCACAGATTTGCGATGCATTTAATAAGATTGATGCGGGAATTTTCGCCGATGGCTTTGACGCCAGCGACATTTATATCACTGACGAAGACGATGATCAGATTATTGATGACGATGATAATCAGAGCGAAGCAGTGGAGTAATGAGCTATGCGGAAGGTATATGTTCGTGAACTGAAGCCTTACTCGCTGCATGATCTGGCTGAAAAGCTCGCCCCTGAGAATGATGCACAGCAGATTGTCGACTGGCTGATGGAACGTAACATCATTCGTCCTTACGACAAATTCGCGTCCAACGAAGTGGACTCGTCATTTGAAGAGGAAGCTGGAGCTGATTCAACCGAGACTGAGCAGGAATACCAGTTTCGATTCGTGGGCATGGCAATAGTCAAGGACAATGTTCTCATTGTCTATCCGAAATATTTCCGTGACCGAGAACCGGACGGTAGCGAGTTAAAGCAGATTTTTCAAGTCCTTAAAAGGGATGGAGGAAGAGCAAATATTGTTTCTCCTACTGAGGAGGGGTATCAGAGCACAGACAGATTGCCTCTTATGCTCGCCCTGTTGGATCTCTATTCAGAGTATGGAGAATATTCCAACTATGTTGATGGATTAGAAACCAACGGCGGTGGGCTTATTGAATGGAATCGAACTATCGGCAATCATTTGCCCATGGTTGTTAACGACGAGCCCATCTATGTTGAATATGAGTCTCGCAAGACATTTCGTGATGAATCCGATTTCATTACAAGGCTGCATCGTGCTGTCTTGACCGAATGCTCGGCTGAATTAGCTGATGCTGGTGTAACGGATTTGCTTTCACTTGACGAGGTTCGAATATCGGATGAGCCCGTGGATGATCTCGGTGATCTCAAAACCTTGGAATGGCGTCTTGAACGTGAGCGTGGCATCCAGTTCGTAGATTGGAAAATCTCCATTCTGGATCTCTTGACTAAGTATCTTCGAAAGCGAAGCACGAATGCCGAGAACAATGAAATCAAAGTGTTCGGTACGACAAGCTTCTACCACTTATGGGAAGAAGCCTGCAAAGTGGCTTTTGGTGATAAACTTCATACCAAGCTTGGCAAGCTTGGTTTTAAGCTTGCTGGTACGTGGAAAGACCAGGCGCGCAAAGAACTTATTAAGTTCATTCCCCACCCTCAATGGGAACGCTACCGTGATGGACACTATGCTGATTGCACTGAAACCGATACGCTGATTCCCGACACGATTACCTTTACGCGTAGTGATGATGGGCATTGCACATTCTGCATATACGACGCGAAATACTATGTTCCCAGTATGAAGGGGAAAATGAGACATCAGCCTGGTGTGGAATCTGTGACCAAACAGTTCCTTTACCAAGCAGCCTATCGAAGGTTCATTAAGGACTATAAATTCGATTCCGTATACAATGCTTTTTTGGTGCCATCATCGTCTGATACTTTTTCCAAAATTGCTCGTGTATCATTCTCAGAAGTCATGGGATGGTATGAAGCGCCGTTCAACAATTACATCGATATGTGGGCTTTGCCTGCTCACAAGGTGTTTGACTCGTACTTGTGGGATAAAAAAATCAGTGATGACGAGATAAAAGAAATCTTGAGGAGTGAGAATCAGACCAATTATGCATCCGTGGTTGAACATTATATGCAAAAACATCTCGACGATTCTCCTATTATTCAGAAGCTTCATCAGAACCGTCTGCTAAGCGAAGAAGAATTTAATAAGCTTGAACGTATCTTTACTCATGATCTTGGAAGTAAAGACGATTATGAGCATGCTTATGGTTCCACGCCTTTTGGCTTGCAAGTACGAAAGTTTGTCAAAATTGACAGAAAATTTGTCGAGCAGGAGTTTTCGCATTTTTTTGAATCAAATGAATTGAGTGAACTGCAAATCGATTGCGTGCATGAGATAGAGAACTATATTGTCGAAAATGGCTATATGGAACTCAGCGCTTTGCATCAGTCTCCATTTGAGGAATCGAAATCTTTCAGTCGTTTGTTTAACGAGCAATTGAGAGCGGATCTGCTTTTTGTCATTGACGAAATTACGGAAAATGCAATGGAACCTCAAGCATAAGTTGAAAAACAATCGCGGCAAAACAAGTAAGATAAGCCATGACGACCGCAAGGGCGGGTTCTCGGGGGAGGGGGGGCACTCATTGCTTGTCTAAGTATATATACGAGAGTTCGAAAGTGGTGTGTCATGAGGTCTTGGGTGCTAGCCTTAGCTTCCAAGAATAGCTTTAGAGGAGAAACATCATGCCAGTGTCGGAAAAAGAGATTATAGAGCGTTTGCCCGATTGGATCGCCGAAAAGAAGACGAGTTTTCTCTTCGGTTCAGGGACCTCTGCGCCGGGAATGCCTTTGATGAACATGTTTCCAGACAAAAAAGATGGTTCCACGGACGTAGATGGTCTAATGTATGAGATAATCAAGAGAAATAAATTTCTAATTGGTGCTAAAATGAAAATAAATGTCTCTGAAGAAGAATCTAAGGCTATTCTTGGTACATTAGGTGCATATAAAAAGTTTATCGAAATTCTTCTTGACATGCTTGGTAATGTTAATGCCAGAGAGCGTCATAAAAATATCAATATTTTTACTACTAATTATGATTTGTTTATTGAAAAAGCAGTTGATGATATTTATGAGAGTGGATCAACTGCCCCTTTTATATTCAATGATGGTGCTCGCGGTTATTTCAATAGGTTGTTGGATAATTCGAATTTTGATACTACGACTGCTTATAAAGGGAGATTTGATAATTATATAAATGAACTGCCATCAATAAATCTTGCAAAGATTCATGGATCGGTGAACTGGAAGAAGCAATCCGAAGATGTGATTCGGGTTTGTAATTACGTTGTTAGAGATAAGCCTGAGAAAAGGGAGACGGTTAAACCCGATGGTAACGAGCCAAAGGCTACAACTTTAAAGAAACACTATTACGAAATGCTGCGTTTTTT